>PDWI01006373.1_pt1 | contig 14829 bp, 16 predicted proteins | sample 1430891 | NCBI WGS metagenome assembly PDWI01 (sample SAMN01162508, study PRJNA174530) | Oral metagenome, whole genome shotgun sequencing project. | biome: Marine environment; feature: Marine mammal; material: Swab sample of the gingival sulcus; isolation source: swab sample of gingival sulcus... | reverse complement strand
CTTGAAGAAACTGATTATAAAATATCGTATATCTATAAAAGCACAGGTTTCAATTATCACAGCAATTTTTCCAAAGCCTTTCAAAAAAAATATAATTGCACGCCGGCTGAAGTCCGCAAAAACAAAAAATAGATTGTTTTATACACCATGTTATAGGCAGTACCTTAACCCAAAGATTTATTAAAACTTATATTGTCCAATCTTCAATTTTTAACCCATTTACTCTTTCAAATTCTTTGGTATTATTTGTTACCAATATTAGATTCTTATTCAACGCTTGACTTGCAAGTAACATATCAATTGGACCTATTATTTTCCCTTGCTTTTTTAAATCTGCCTTCAGTATGCCATAATCTACAGCATCTGAATCATCAAAATTCAATATATTAAAAATTGATAAAAATTTAAGCAAGGCAAAACGATTTTGCTCAATCTTTTGACTGTTTTCAACTCCGAATTCTAATTCAGCAACAGTTAGGGATGATATGTATATCCCTTGAGTAAAGTTTTCTTGTATCCGTTTCAAAACTATTTCGGGCTTGTTTTTAATTGCAAAAATACATATATTAGTATCTAATAAATACATTAAAAGTTTTCCCTTTCTTGATTTTGACCTTGTTCACGACCTGTAGCCATAAAGTCATCAGAAAATCCATTCAGACCTTCAAGAAACGATTCCCAAATCTTATTCTGTGGCAACAATAAAACCGCATTGCCATGTTTTTGAATAAACACTTCATTTCCTGAAAATTGATATTCTTTTGGTAATCTAACAGCTTGTGATCTTCCGTTTTGAAATATTTTAGCAGTCTGCATATTTTTACCTCCTATGCAGGAGTATATATCAAGATATATATTTCATCAAGATACTTTTTTTACTATTTTTTTAACATCAAAACAGATATCGCGGTACAACGACAAGAAAGTTTTAAACAAGGCCTAGAACAAGGACTAGAACAAGGCATTAGCAACATGGTTATAAACATGAAAGAGAAAAATTGTGATAGTACCTTTATTGCCGAAATCACCGGATTATCGGTGGAAGAAATAGAAAAACTTTAACACACGACCGACCTAACAAACACTGAAACACTATACACACAGCGGCGGCATCACTGCCGCTACACAAAAAAAGCCTCCCCTACACACCGGTAGGAGAGGCTTTTTGTTATGCTATCCGGCTGTACAACGACAGCTTAGGACAGGTAACGATTAATATTTAACTTTACAACCAATGGTAAGAGTACCGTTGTGATTTTTGTGGTTAGCAGGAGTACTAATTACAGCATCACTACCGGAACCCATGTTCATCAACTTAACATACCGATCATCTTCGGTTTTACCGTGAGCCCATTTAGCGGTAAATTCAACTTTTTCCGCAGGACTAAATGTTACACCAAGGTCATACGCAACAGCCATATACTCTTTCTGATCAGCAGCTTTTGTGTCATCTGCAAATTCTTTATGGTTGGTTTCAGCCCAGATATGAGTAAAGGGTTTTACCCACATGGAATCGCCGATTGCCAGCTTGTATGAACCCCACAGTTTCATCATAAGAGGAAGCTGTGCATCTTTAGATGTATCTTTATCGCGATTTGCATAGCTTGCGAGTCGGTACATACCAAAGAATGCACCGGCATCAAGACCTTCCATCAGGAAAGAAGCGTCTTCTTTGTCGTCTTTGGTTGCAAACTTTAGATACAGTGCAACATCTGCAATCTTCTTGTTGTCATCCTTCTGGTTTGTCCCTTTATATGCAGTATTTTCAGATCCGGCATACACACCTGCACCAACCCATTTATAGGTGGTATCAAACAGTACATCCCATGCAAAATGACCGTCTTTTTCAGCATCGTTAGGATCGGTAAAGTTCATACCGCCGTCAAAGCCTAATTTTACTTTTAAGCCGTCCATGGGTTCTGAGGTAATTTCCGAACCGAGGCTCAACACGATTTTGTCTTTGGTATACGCATCACCAATACCAAATTCATAGTCTTCAGCTTTTACAAAAGTTGAATTGATGCTGAATTTAATACCCAAGAGCTTGTCAAGCGGTTTCATACCAAGATCAAATCCGATTGCATATTTACTGTGAATTGCAGGACCTTTGGTATTTTCCTTAACAACAAAGAGTGTCTTTGAGCTTACATCATCACCTTCTTCGACATCCTCTTTTTCCCATATTTTAATAGCCTTACCATCTGCAACATAAAATTTTTCTATATAATATGTTTTTTTAGCCTCGTCAGCACTAACATTAGTAGCGTCAACAAAAGTAGCATTAGTTAACACTTTTTCGATATCAGCCTTTGATTTCCAGTTTCCGTTTGAACCGAATTTTAAGGCAACATCAAGCCCCATTAAGTCTTCGTTGGCATAACCAAGTGAAAATCCGTAGCCGTCAAAACCGGGCTCAAATTTCCATTCACTGTCATCGTGGTCATAGTCATCGCTTTGATCAAGCGGTTCCCAGATGTCAGCAAAGTTGGGTTTAAATGACGGTTTATTGTATACTTTCAGGTATGCTCCGTAGAATACAAATTTTCCTTCCAGTTTTTTTACTTTACCGTCAAGCATAAAGTGTTTTGCATCTTCTTCACTGAGAATGTCCAGTTCAATATCTTTTAAGGTAACTTCAGCGTACATAGCTGAATCTGAACTTTTTGAAGTAATATCACCTTTCTTATAGATAGGAAATTTTACCTTCCATGAACATTTGTTTTCAAACCCATGTTTTTGACCACGCTCGTCAGCATCGCCGGTACCACTACCGAAGTCAACACCCCATGTTACGGTTGCATCAGCTTCAATATCAATACCGCGGTCAGCTACCACAACTGCAGATGTGTCGGGTGCAGATGCTTTGGGAGCCGGAGCTTCTACAGCGGGAGCAGCAGGAGCTGCTTCAGCAGCTTCATTTTCTGCAGCCTGTGCAAAAAGCAGAGATCCTGCTAACAGGATACTTACACTTAACATTAGTCGTTTTTTCATAGAAAAAACACCTCCTTAGCGTTACGCTTTATTACGCTCAAATGCAACGCATTTGTATGAGCGGATAATATAATTCAAATGTTAGGTTACAATAGTTCTTTTTACTTGTCAACTCTTTTTTTTTAAAATGTTGTTCAGTGGTATTAAATGGTACATAGTAAACTATCCACGGAAATCAATGTAATCATATCTAATAATTACGCCACGAGAAAAAGCATGCGGCTTCCTAAACGGGAATGAATTTATAAAGGGTCATAATACCGGCAAGAAACACGCCTGTGGTCGTAATGTAAAAAAACAAATGATTAATATTTTTGTTCATTTGTTCAAACCGTTTGTCAACCTGTTCAAAGCGTTTGTCCATATCATCACGCATTTCTTCAAACCGTTTGTCAACCTGCTCAAAGCGTTTGTCCATATCGGCACGCATTTCTTCAAACCGTTTGTCTACCCGTTCAAAGCGTTTGTCTATTTGTTCAAACCGTTTGTCCATATCGGCACGCATTTCTTCAAAGCGTTTGTCTACCTGCTCAAACCGTTTGTCAAACTGAAAAAGAATTTTTTCAAGAATTTGTCCTTGATTCTTCAACCCTTCTTCTACACGGACAATCCGTTCCAGCAAAGCCTGATTCTCTATTGAAGAACGGTAACCGTCAGCCGAAAAAAAAGGACTCTGCTTCAGCCAATCAGCAAGATTATCCTTTACATACACACCGATTTGCGCAAGATTTTCTTCTTTTAATTCAAACGATTGTTCTTGTAACACAGCTGTTTCCATACAGTACTCCTTTCACATCAAAACTAACACAAAAAACAAGAAAAAAAAAGAGGCAATGCAGGAACATCAATTTCACACTATCTCTACAAAACGGCTGAGAAATGTCCGGAAGCATGCGCTGTCTAAAAACACATACCGCCTTTTCCGCATACGCGTCCAGACAGCGCGCCGGACACCGCGGTATCAGCAGATCCCTCAACTTTCTAATACGCAAACTCAGCGGTTAACCGGATATAATGGCGGAATGCCGTACCGATTGCCTGCCGCCGCCATGCACTCAACTGTCTGCCAGCTTCCGCCTTAATATCGCTTTCAGGAATAGCCGCAAGCTCGCTGCCCGTTTTCCCCTTCCATCCATCTTTCGGTGTATAGATGGGGTTATTCACCCCTTCATTACAATTCACTTCAAACACATAGCCGAATTTAAAGAGCATATAACCGCTTGATTTCAGTATGGGAAGATGGCACGCAACATCAATACCAGTTTGATTTATATATTGAATTGTTTCTTGTTCCAAAAAGGGGTTTGCATGCAAAAAGGCATGACGGGTATTTGATGTTTCATTATTCGTTTTTCCGGGTTCGGTAATTGTTGCATGATTTAAAGTCGATCCGTCTGTGTTATACGCTTTTGATAAATACCCGCGCAGCATTTCGGTATCGGTAATACTTTCAGTTATGTTTGCATGACGGATAAAGGTATTAAAAAAGTTAATATCCATACCGTACAACGGGCGAAATTTTAACCGCAGATGAATGCGGTCAGAGTTCGGCGGCAAATTTGAGCCGAGCGGCACCCCGTTATGGGTGTAATTACTATAATTGCGGAAATCTGTTCTATGATGATCAACATGGGTATAGGTATAAGGAAATACAAAGGTGTAATTGAGATCAACAAAAGAAAACCAATGCGTTTTCGGCATAGTATACGAAATACCAAATTGTCCTGCCATACGCCATTTTGCATCTTTTTTAAACCGGACAATATCATTAAAGCCTAAATCATCTGCATACAGTATGCCGTTCAATTTTAATCCGCGCATCGGCGTAACCGTAAACATACCGCCGATTAAACTGTTATCAGGAAAGTCATATAATCCCTGGCTAATAAAAAAGGCTGAAAACGGCAATAAATAAATCGGCTCAAAACGCTTTCCGAATACAATTGAGTCAACCATACCGAAGGAAAGCCACGGAAGCGCCCGAACCATAAACGAATGAATCATCAAATATTTTCCCGGGCCGGCACCTTTTCCATTATCATCTGTTCCGGTCAGCGTTAAAAAAGATTGCGTAAAGGTAAATTTTTCTTTATTAACAACAAAATTAAACCGCCCTTGATGCATTGCCTGTGTACCGACAAGCGGGCTGTTTTCATAAAACGGGCCGTAATTCGTACGGGCAATTGCTGCGGTAACATAGTACCGCGGATTACCAATAGCAACACCGGTATTAAAAACAGGTAACACATAAAAAGGACCAACATGCACTGAATCATCAGATAAATCAAATGTTGAATACTGAAAGGCAGGGCGTAATGACTGTGAAAACAATTTATTTGTAATAAAGGCACTAATGCGTCCCGAAACCGTTAAAAGCGGATGCAGGGTAAAATTCATATCGGCGAAAGGAGCAAGGTTGAGTTCCCGTTTTTTCTTCGGCACTTTTACCGCTATTTCTACTTTACCGCCTAAATGGTACATGCGTGAAAAAAAGCGTTTATGATATTCCTGTGCTCTTCTTTGCTGTGATGTATCACCTTTTTCAATAACAATTTCCAATAACCGCTTTATTTCCTGCAACGGATAGGGGCGCGCAATGGGAGCATCAATTATTAAGCCGCTATTTTCCCAAATGGAAAGATCTTCATAAAACGGATCAAACACATCAACAGGTGCCTGAGTATAGGCTGCAAAACCAATAAAAAAGAAACATAAACAAAGAAAGACCGAATTTTTTTTCATTTTTACTCCTATGAAACTGCTTGATTACAGCTGCAAGCACACGACTCAGTGCTTCCCGATAAGTATTACCGTATCGCGTATTTCAGCGATGCAGAACAGTCAACTGCATGACCGGTTTTATTTCCGTGAACAATCGTCCAACGCAATCCCGTATTACATTCAAGATTCGGCAAAATGGTATGGTTATATTCGGCAGAAAGCGTGTGAAAATACACCGGATTCGCCGAGGGCGTTTTGGCATTGGTTAAATGGCTATGCTGAGCAACATTCGGATAATAGACTCCTTCAATAACCTCTCTGTCTTTATCAAAAAAATGAGCCTCATTTTCCCCTTTTACCAAAAAACGGTAGCCGCATTCTACCGCATATCTTTTCGGCTGCAACAACGATGCCTGCAAAAAACACCCCATCGTATCAGGTCCGTACGGATTTGCAACCCAAGTCTTTATATATTCATCATATTTTCCGTTCGGCGCAACCATATCTCTTCTTCTATGGTAAAGACTGATGTTTTTATTTTCCATGATATACATCCACGGATTCGCATATAAAAATTCACCGGTAACCGAAAGATGCCCGAAATAAAAGGGATGAATATATTCGATACCGCAAAGTCCGCCTAAGCTATTCGGGGTATTTTCTGCCGTTTCATAATTGCTTTTTTCATACTGCGTCTGAAACTGATTTTGACCATATTGCGCATAGAGCCTCAAACCGCGCATGGGAACAATATCAAAGGTTACCGCAAATTGGCAGCCGATAAGCGCATCATTATGTTTTGATGCAACCGAACTCTTATTAAAAGAAGATTCACGCCATCCGTAATAATTATGAAAAATCATCATCGGATTCAAATATTTTGGATCAAAATGCGTATTAAGAATCACACCTTCGTAAAACCGGATAGCAATCCACTCAATCGGACGGAACACCGCTTCATGAGCAAATACAAACCGTGTCGGCTCCAGTTCCAAAACATTCACAGACAACCGCACATTTTTGGTAAAAAAAGATGCAGTAATATAGTCCATCCTATCAACTGTATCGGCAAGCAACATACTTCCTGCTAAAGACCGCCCGATATTGAGCGCCCCCCGTCCGATGGTCAGATTACAAAATGAACCGCCGAATGTAATACCCGCTTTCAACGGAAAGTGAGCATCAAAACCATTTGCCTCTAACGGTACATTCGTATAGGGATAGGACTCTTCAACCGCCCAGTAGTTTTTTTTCAGTGCTATATCAGCAAAAAAGTTCACATGGGGAGTAAACATGACCTGTAACGGAACAGAAATAACCGGTGGCGTTTTATTATACCGTAAAAAGCGGTCTGTCCGCACCTCATTTTCAGGACGATATGCATAATGAGCTTGCAAATTAAAAATACCATTGACATCAAAGGCAAGAATTTTTCTCTTTACCAAAAATGAATCCTGATGAAAATAATCATTCAGTGCGGTATATAACCCATAATCCGGTTGTCTAAATTTTTCAGGATTCAGTGCAGAAAAGTATTCAGCAAGCTCGCCTTTTGAAAGCGGCTGCCGGTCTGCAAGGGTTACTTGCCGCTGTTCAACAGATAAAATATGCAACGCATCATACACCCAATGACTATTTTCTACAAATAAAGCATAGGGAACCTCATCTGCAAAGCAATACCATGGCAATAAAAGCGCTAAAAATAAAAACCGGAGCCGCTTCATTTATTTTTCATCCCGAACTCATAGACAAAGTCGGCAATCGCATATAAGCCATTCTGTATATGCATATCCTGTATTCGTTTTTCTATACCGCCAAGCACCGCATCATCATATAAAATTTCATCAGCTTTTCTTATAATCTCGTCTGCATCGGGAATATACCATCCCAAACCGTTTTGTACGACATACAGCATATTGCCTAATTCCTGACCGCGTACATAACTGGCAAGAATAAGCGGTTTGCCGACAGACAATGTTTCAAGTACTGTTGCCGGCCCTGCTTTGGTAATCACACAATCAGAAATATTGATTAAATCCGGCATAAACGGAACAAACCCGAATAACTGAATATTATGCAACTGTTCTCGTTTAATGAGTTTTTCAAGCTGCTGCTTTAAGAGTTTGTTTTTTCCACATACAACTAACAGATGACACTGGCTTTTATGTTTAATAGCAGCAGTAATAATCGCACGGGTTTTTTTTAAGCCTTCACCGCCGCCGACAATCAGGAGTACTTTTTTATCTAAAGGTACCTGATGCTTTTTCTTTGCCGCCACTTGTTCTGCTTTAGAATACGGCGTATCAAATTGCGTAGACAGCATCAAAGGGAAGCGGCGCACCCGTTCGGGCTGAAAACCGTACGTTTCAACCGCTTCACGCTGCAACTTCTGTGAAAAAACAACAAGATCGGTGTCTTTTTCATAAAACCACATAGGGTGTGCCGTAAACGGATCTAATACAACTGTAACTAAGTCAATCGCAGGATCAACGCGGTTTATTGCCTCCCGAATAAGCGGAACTAATATTTCATGTAAACATACAACTTTTGTAATCTGTTTTGTTTTAAGAAATTGAACTAAATTTTTTATAAAAAAAGCTCTAATCAACTTTTCAACAAAAGAAACTATTCTGAAAGATTTTGTCAGTTGATAAAAAGCAACATACGCAGGTTCAAAATAATTTGAAGTAGCTGCATAGCCTTGTTCAAAAAACATACGGGATAATACATTTTTCTCACTAAAACCGTTCTTTAGAAAAAAATCAGCTTCTTCTGGATATTTTTCTTTTAAATGGTTTATTAATGCACGCGCGCCGGAATAATGCCCTCCGCCCGTTTTAAGATATAAAAATCCGATACGCTGTCTCATTTGAGGCACTATACCCAATTTTATTTATAAGTACAACAGGAATAAACAAATCAATTTTACCATATCTAACACCTGCCGCACAGAATTACGCTCTTTTCTTTACAACATACAAAGAAAATAAAGCCGCAGCACATGCCAGCCGAAAATAACGCAATATGGATACATCATTCTTAGTTTTAGGCTTCATTATTATAGTAGCAATTATGGCAGTAACGGTTGCATTTATATTAGGAATAAAAACCGGAAAACTGGTTGCAGCAAAAAGTTTCTCTAAAGATGTAAAGAAAGAACGCGCAGATGCGGTAAAACGCTCTCGGGCTGTACTCAATGGTCAGTTTTCGGAACAGTTAGCAGCCTATTTACCTGATTTTCCTGCAGATCCAACTGAAGTGCGTTTTGTCGGTAAACCCGTTGATTTTATTGCTTTTTGCGGCGCTTCATCAGGTGAAATAGATGAAATCCGTTTTATTGAAGTAAAGACCGGTAATGCAAAACTCAGCAAAGTTGAACGATCATTACGCGATGCCGTCGAAAAAAAAAGAATCCGGTATTGTGAATACCGAATTCCTTCTTGATGATGGTGTTATTACGAACCGTAAGTTTACGCAACAAACGCTTCCAACTGCCTGCTTCGGCTTAAAGATTGTAAGCGTTCTAACGCTTTTTTTTCAATTTGGCGGATTCTTTCTTTTGTTAAGTTAAATTTTACGCCTACGGCTTTGAGAGATAATTGTTCGTAGCCGTTCAAGCCGAACCGGTACCTCAATATTTCTGCTTCTCTGTCAGACAGAGATGCTAATAATTCATCGACATTTTCGCGCAAGTTTGTATCAATCGCATGATCTTCCGGCAGCATATAGTGCGTATCTTTTATAAAGTCGCCCGCTGCTGCGCTGCGCTCATCGGTAAACAATGGCGCATCCAGTGAAACAGGTGTTCTTGACGCATTTACAATGGTACGAACCATTTCAGGTTCAATGTGAACCGCCTCTGCAATATCATTAATATCATCAACACCGTCTTTTCCCATCAGTTTAGAGGCTTTTTCAATTTGAACCAGCTCATTTGAACGGTTAAGTGGCAGGCGAATCATACGCGATTTTTCGGAAATTGCTTTCAGAATTGCCTGCCGAATCCACCACACAGCATAAGAAATAAACTTATACCCTTTGTCGACATCAAAGCGTTCAACAGCATTCATTAAACCGATATTACCTTCACTAATTAAGTCCATAATCGGAATATTCTGATTTTGATATTGCTTTGCAACATTTACCACAAAGCGCAAGTTTGATTCAATAAGTATTTTTTTCGCTTGCTCATCACCCTGAGCAGCAGCTTTTGCATAACGGATTTCTTCTTCATGAGACAACAGAGGAATTTTGTTTATTTCTTGCAAATACGTTGTAAAAATATTATCGCTTCCCATTGTTTTTTTTGCATTTGTTTTCATACCATAACTCCTATAAAAACTCATTTCTGTACTATCATAGATGGCAATGTTTCTAAGCATTGCTCCTACTGTTTGAGTTGTCAGTAAAATAAAAGCAAATTCTATGCCATTTTTTATAAAAGAGAGAAAAAAGTGCGTTTTCATCCTTTTTTGAGGTTAAAATATGATATTTCATAATTATTTTGAATAAAAAATAAAAAAACTTGCCTTTTTCTCTCTTTATCTGTATATTTTACCGAGTTGTGATCAGCTTAAAATGACACACTCATACTGGACAAAAAGAAAACTGTGTTAAAATGATACAGTTTTTTTCTTGTTTAAGATAAACGGGACAATATACCGCTCCCGTAAAATATTTTACTCCCTATAATAGTGATACAGGAGGTTCTTAGATGAACGTACGGCCATTAGCAGACCGTGTTTTGGTAAAAGTTGACAAGGTAGAAACAAAAACAGCAAGCGGAATCATTATTCCCGATACCGCACAGGAAAAAACGCAAACCGCCGTTGTAGTTGCTGTCGGCGATGATAATGAAAAAATAAAAGTAGCGGCCGGTCAAAAAGTTATGCATGACAAATATGCCGGTACTCAAATTAAAATCGACGGTGAAGAACATTTAATCTTAAAAGCCGCCGACATTATGGCTGTTATTGAATAAACAGTAATAAAACGCCACAGTAAAGCCGATGTACTACTGAAGTACATCGGCTTATTTATTTTTCCAAGTACTCTTGACAGGGGTATATATATTATAGATGATTGCAACACGCACCCTATTGCGTAAGTGTTATTCTGAGGATCTAATTCATGTCGTTTAAAAAAGCAGCCTTACAAACTATGTCAACTGATGAACTACTACAGCTTGCAGATCACTACGGGATCTTTTTATCAGCTGATCTAACCCGCAGACTCATTATCGGAGAACTGCTTGATCTTGAAGATGAAGAAAACAATACAGAACAAGAAACGCCGGCAAATGATGATGACAACAGCATACCGGTGAGTTACAACATGACCCAAATTGGTATTGTACTAAAAGATCCGCTCTGGTTTTTTGTATTTTGGGATTTTCATGAACAGTTATTCAGCACATTAACTAAATCAGAAGATTTTTTAGGTTTTTTTCTGCGCGTGCATTCAATTGATCCTGAAAACACCACAAAGACATTAGACTTTTTTGATATACACATTCCTGAAACAGACCGCAAACGGTATGTACACGTTTCTTTTTATGAATGCGTACACCGTATTGATCTTATGGCCGGTTTTTCTGACGGAAAAGAACAGGTATTAGCAAAATCAACAACCATTCCCATGAACCGAAATATTATTCCTCAAAGGCTGTGCGTTTCACAAAATAGTGCAAACCGAATTATGACCCTTTCAGGACTTGCCGCATTAAAAAAATCACATTTTAGACACTACCGTCAAGCATTTTAACAAAATGCCATGCTGAAAAAAGATCGGTTCTGAATACAAGTGCTTATCAGAATTATATAAATCGTATATGCTACACGACATGAACGATAGGCAAAAAAAGGATAACACAACATTTTTAACCGCCCTGGATTATATTCTCAATCAATCAACGGCACGGGAATTAGATGCCTTTGAGGCAGCCGTATCCCGCAGACAGAAACAACTGGAAAAAAGCGGATTAGGAACACTTAATCCGAATATTTCAGCAAAAAAAATGGCAGATTCAATTCATCAGTCAATTGATGCAAGCCTTGACGGCGTACGGAATACTTTCAGAAACTATGCGGCAGATTTATTAGCGAAAGAAGCACCTGAACTATCCGAATCACAGTTAAAAGAACTGGTCGATACCTGGATACCCGAAAAAAACACACAACGCCGAAAAAAAATACCGTGTTTAGAAAAAAACGGCATCGTTGGGGGACTTCCTGTTGATGCGCTCTATGAAATGATTTTACAGTTTACCGCATACGGCGTGGGTGAAATGAAAAAAGAAGAAGAACAAGCACTCAACACAGCTGTTGCCAATTGGCAAAAAGTATACTGGAATCGATTCCCGCAAGAAATAAAACAGGTAATAAAAGAATTTTTAAACGGCACACTGTCAGCACAAGCATTCCACCATTCTATACGGGAAATGCTCAATATTTCGGATAATAATATCCCGTAGCCAACAGTCGCTATGTTACTTCACTGAAGAGTTCACTAATTTTATCACGCCAGGGACTACGTTCTTTTTTATCTTCCCATTGAATCATACGAACAATAGAAAATTCTTTCATTGTCACCGGTGAGGCATATTTGATCACCGCAAACTGACCTTTTCCTATGTATATAATATGTTCTCCGTCATTTAACGACTCATTTTTTTTCAAATGTGCCAAAACGCAATCAAAATGCACCGGATTTCCATCAGTTTTATCCGAAAGTGCAGAAGAAATATCTTTTATCGGCTTACCGCATAACGGACAATCATACACCATATCATGCAATGCAACAGTACTTTTATTAAATACCGGCTCATCAGTATGATCACGGTTCCCGCTGCGCATACTCTTCTTTGATTTATGCTTCTTACTCACGTTCTTTCCTCATAGCCAGCAGCCAATCATACAAAATATCCGCCAAACAACTAACGGCGTTCTCTACATACAATTCATCATTCATTTTCATTTCCATTGTGCGGCAATCAGAACCAGTATTTACCTTGTGAGCAAATAAGGAACATTTCTGTGGAAATATGCCGATTCTCATATAGTATCCTCAAAAGCGTTTTCTAAATGTATCGGTTCAATATGCGCATTCCCGCGGCATGGATCAAAGGGAAGAACAAGAACATCAAACCGTATATACATCCCGTTATATTTTCGATATTCCTGCAAGAAATGTTTAGCCGCTTTACAAATATTTGATTGTTTTCTTTTATTAATAATAAGATCAAGATCCGTTAATTCGGTATGAGGCAACGTTTTCACTTCAATAAAGACCAGTGTATCACCTTTTTCAGCAATAAGATCAATCTCAGCTGTTCTTATCCGCCAATTTTGAGCAACAATCCGATAGTCCTGAAGTTCAAGCCAGTGTTTTGCATACTGCTCCCCTTCACTTCCCAGCCGTTTAGACATGATACTGCTTAAACGGAAACTCAACCTCAGCTGCAATAGACAGTGTGTTTTGCGCAGCCAAATCAACAACAAACCCTTTATCATCAAGAAAGAGTTTGCCGTCTTTATCTGACAGTATTCTAACGCGGGGCAGCAACGGTTTCTGCACATTAGCCATGATCACACGCGCAACAGAGTCATCACTTAACCGCACCACTGAGCCAATAGGATAAAAGCCGAGACACTGAATAAGAACTTTCACAATACTATACTCAAAGCGCTGACCTTTATCAGCAAATAAAATCCGCAGTGCATTATGCCCTGAAAGCCGTTTCTGATGAGACTTTGTTTTCAACATTGAAATAAACGCATCAGCAACCGCAATAAGACGTGCTCCAATCGTTATTTTTTCTTGTTTTAACCCACTGGGATACCCTTTACCGTCCCACCGTTCATGAGACTGCAAAATCGTCAAAGCAATCCGTTCTTCATATAAAAAATCAGAAAGAGCAGCTCTATATCCGTAAATAGGATGCGCTGCAAACATTTTCCGTTCAATTTGGCTTCTGTTATTTTCTTTTTCAATCACCGCTTGCGGAATACGGAGCATACCGCAATTATGCAACAAAGCAGCAATAACACTATCAGTAATATGTTCTCGGGAAAGATCAAAGACTCCTGCCATAATATAAACAAGAATTGCCGCATCAACTGCCGCTTTTGCATAGTGTTTACCCGGAATATCAACAGAAATAATAAACAAAAGAACAACATTCTTATCCTGCCGGATTAAATCACACAATTTCACCGCAACATCATCAAGCGGACGCGGCTCAACAGGCATCTGATTCTTAAAATCAGAAAAAAACGAATCAATTGTATGCACAATATCACTATATTGAGCATAAACACGCATATTCCCATCCGTTTCCGGCAACAACAATACATCAGTATAAGAATTGTTTGTATCTGAATCCGAGTCTTCATCAAAATGATAATCAACAGCAATAAACTCATCTGCATCAGAAACAAGAGACGGTGTATTTTCACCCTTGTGAACCAAGGTACCCTCTGTTAACACAAAAGGAATCTTCCACCGCTTTAGAATTGTCAATTCACGCTGTGTAACGGGCGAAAGTTTTCCTAAAAACCTATTTTTCCCATCATCAAAAAACAAAGGCATGGAAAAAATCATTCCGTCTCTTATCGCTTCAGCTTTTATTTTTCTTAGCATATATACTCTTCTTCCATTCTTTTTATACAAACCAAACACACCATATAACACAATAGTATACAAAACGAACAGATAATTTGTTTTTTTGCGTATTATGATCAGCATATTTTCTATTTATTTCTTAAACTGTACTACAGTATAATATACCTATATAAACTCATGCAAGCATGATTATATACAGCAGAAAAATCTAAAAAAAAGCAAACATGGCAAACTACTACTTATGAGCAATTACATTGTTTCAATGATGAAACCTATACAAAAAAAAGAGCTTACTCCGACTGTTTGGAATAAGCTCTTTTATAGAATGCACATACGATACTTTAGTGCTTCTTTTTCTTAATAAGTGTTTTAATTTTTGCAGCTTTACCAATCTTCTCACGGATATAGTAGAGTTTTGCACGGCGCACTTTACCAAGATGAGAAACTTCAACTTTTGCAATACGCGGTGAATGCAGCGGGAATACGCGTTCAACG
>PDWI01006371.1_pt1 | contig 14830 bp, 13 predicted proteins | sample 1430891 | NCBI WGS metagenome assembly PDWI01 (sample SAMN01162508, study PRJNA174530) | Oral metagenome, whole genome shotgun sequencing project. | biome: Marine environment; feature: Marine mammal; material: Swab sample of the gingival sulcus; isolation source: swab sample of gingival sulcus... | reverse complement strand
AAAGGGGTTATTATCAACAAGTTTCGCGGCGATGTTGAAATACTAAAGCCCGGCTTAAAAATGCTAGAAGACTTAACCAATGTGCCGGTGTTGGGCGTTGTACCCTATACAGAACTTAAAATCGAAGACGAAGATTCGCTTGCCGAGCGCTTTCGCGTCAAAAAAGATGGTGACAAGGCAATAACAATCAGCGTGATTTATCTGCCTCATATCTCAAATTTCACTGATTTTAATGCGCTTGAAACGCAAAGAGATGTCAGGCTAAACTTTGTCATGCGCGGGTCAGCAATTCCGCTGTCTGATATTATTATCGTGCCAGGTTCAAAAAATACGATTGAAGACATGATGTATTTGCATCAAACGGGGCTAGCCAAGCAGATTATTCGCCATCATCGCGATGGCAAAATGGTCATCGGCATCTGTGGTGGACATCAAATGCTCGGTGAAATTATCGAAGACCCACTTGGCACCGAATCGTCGTTGCCGTCAATCAATGGCTTGGGTTTACTTTCGATGTCGACTGTATTTGACCCCGAAAAGATGACAACCCGCGTAACGGGACGGCTTGGGCAACTGTCGGGGCTGTTAGCGCCGCTCAGTGGCATGACAGTCAGCGGCTATGAAATACACATGGGTCAAACTGAACTTGCTGGTGATACAGCGCCAATGCTGACTATTGAAACCAGCTTGGGCGAAAAGACGGCGCGCTTAGATGGTGCGCACAACGCGGCGGGCAATGTCTTTGGCACTTATTTACACGGTATTTTTGACGATATGGCATTTACCCGAAAACTACTCAATATTGTCAGACAAACTAAGGGCTTAACCCCAGAAACCAGTGATGTTTCAGACTTTACGGCATTTAAAGAACGCGAATATAATCGCTTGGCAGATTTACTTGAAAGCCATGTTGACATTGATAAAATTATTGAAATTATGGACGATTGGCAGTAAATATGCTGATAGTGGCAATTGTATTAGATACTTTATTGGGCGACCCCAATTACCGATCTCACCCGATTCGCTTAATGGGCAATTTAATAACGCAACTTGAAAAATGGCTTTATAGCGCTGAAAAAAGTGACCGTCAGCTATTTATAAGTGGTGCAGTGTTAGTTTTGATTTGCGTGACTATAGTTGGCGCTGCCGCGACATTATTGCACAGTGCTTGTCTGGCGTGGGTGGTAGGCTATGGTTGGATCGTCGAGGGCATTGTGCTCAGCCAGCTGTTGGCGACGCGTAGCCTCTATGCCGAAGGCGCCAGAATAGACAAGGTGCTAGCCAATGGCACAATTGACGAGGCGCGTCAACAAATTGGCTACTTGGTCAGCCGTGAAACCAAAGACCTAACCAAGCGCGACATTTACCAAGCGGCGGTTGAAACCATGACTGAAAACACAACAGATGCCATTGTCGCGCCACTGTTTTACTATGCGCTGTTTGGCTTTGTTGGCATTGCTGTCTATAAGATGATCAATACACTGGACAGCATGGTCGGTTATCATAACCAGCGCTACGAATATTTTGGTAAATTTGCGGCAAGGCTAGATGATGTCGCCAATTTTGTGCCGGCGCGTCTCGCGGCGTTCTTTATTATCATGTTGGCTTTTTTAATGCGAGATGATGGTCTAGGTAGCTTGCGCTGTTATATCAAACAGCGCAATACACACAATAGCGTCAATGCAGGTTGCACTGAAGCGGCGCTAGCAGGGGCAATCGGCATTAAATTAAGTGGGCCAACCTATTATTTTGGCAAATTAAAAAAGCGGCCTTACATTGGCTACGGCACATCAGAGATTACCGCTAAACACTTGCGAAAATCAATGCGCTATGTGATTGGTGTCGCTATGTTCAGTTATCTAATTACGCTTTTGGTTATGAGGTAGTTATGAAGTTATTCGAACACGGTGGAAAAATATTTCAAGCGGCGGCCGATTTAGGGGTCGACATTGGTCAAATAGATGACTTTAGCGCCAATATAAATCCGTTAGTCGATGAGAATAAACTACAAGCGTGGTCTGACGGCTGTTGGCAAAATGTACTGCATTATCCCGATGTCAACTATACCAAGTTGCGTAGTGCAATTGCAAAGTTTCATGCTGTCAGTGCCAATCAAGTTGTTGTCGATAATGGCGCAACGGCACTGATTCACAGTGTTGTCGATATACTTGCTGTCAAAAGCGGGCGCATTACAGCGCCGACCTTTGGTGAATACGAAAAAGCACTTCAGCGTGTCGGCGCAACTATTGATGTTGTTACGGTTAATGATGATTTAACCATACCGTTACAAAAAATGTCGCATAATGCTAAAAAATATGATATTATTTTTATCTGCACACCGAATAATCCAACTGGCAAGCAGTGTGAATATCGAGCATTAATTGACTTTTTAGAAGAATTGCCGTCGTCGACCTATTGCCTAGTTGATGAATCGTTTATACCGTTTACGGCGCAAGCAGAAAATGCATCACTGAGTCAGGTGATTAATCACTTTGAAAACTTAATTGTGCTGCGTTCGGCGACAAAGTTTTTTGGCATTCCAGGTTTGCGAATCGGTTATATTTTAACGTCAAATACTGGGCTTGTTAAGCATTTGCAGCAAGACTTGCCGATTTGGCGGGTCAATGCAGTCGCTGAACACGTGGTCATCAATGCGCTACAAGATGTTGATTTTCACGAACGGGCGCGTCGTTATATCGCTGAACAGCGTCGGTTTTTGTCAGCTGAACTACAAGCGCTTGGCTTTGTCGTTCATCAAGCGGCAGCTGACTATCTATTAATTGAAAACGACGATAACTTCGATTTATATCATTATTTATACCGCAAGGGCATTATCATTAGGCGATGTCAAAACTATCGTGGTCTGACAGCGCGGTATTTTCGCGTAGCTGTTAAAGATGCAGCAGCCAACCAAAGGCTGATTACACAATTAAAAAAGATAAAGGAGCAAATCGTTGATTAAAGCAATTATACTGGGTATATTAGAAGGCCTAACTGAATTTTTGCCAGTTTCATCAACTGGCCATTTAATACTATTAAAAGACCTATTGGCATTTGACGATCAGTTTTCCAATATTTTTAGTGTCGTCATTCAAATGGGCGCTATTTTATCGGTTGTCGTCTATTTTTTTAAAGACTTAATACCAAAGAGTACCGCCAAACAAGATATTGCAGATTTTGTCGGTCTGTGGTCAAAAGTGGTCGTTGGCATTATACCTGCCGCTGTCATCGGCATTCCATTTGAAGATTTAATTGATCGCTATTTGTTTAATTCGTTAACAGTTGCCATCGCGTTGATCGTGGGCGCTATTTGGATATTGCTAATTGATAAGGAAACGGTTAGCCTGCGTCCGCGTGTTGAAAGCATCAAGGCGCTGTCTTATAAGCAGGTGTTTGGCATTGGTTTATTTCAGTGCTTAGCGCTTATACCAGGTATGTCGCGTTCGGCAATGACAATTATCGGCGGCTTAATCGTCGGTGCGTCGCGCAAGGTTGCTGCCGAGTTTTCGTTTTTTATGGCAATTCCCGTTTTAGGCGGTGCCGGGCTGATAAAATTACTAAAATATGGCTTAAACTTTACAGCGCAGCAGTGGCAACTACTAGCAGCTGGCACAGCGGTTTCATTTGTTGTGGCATATCTTGTGATTGCCGCTTTTATGAATTATATTAAAAAGCATACATTTAGGCCATTTGCCTATTATCGCATTGTATTAGGTGTTGTTGTACTGGTCTTTTGGGCGGTACAGCGATGATCAATATTGTCTTATACCAACCCGAAATACCACCGAACACAGGTAATATTGCCCGAACTTGCGCACTTACTGAAACGCCGCTACACTTGATTAAACCGCTTGGTTTTTCAATTGACGACAAGGCGCTAAAACGGGCAGGGCTCGACTATTGGCATTTACTAGATGTTACCGTACATGAATCGCTAGAAGATTTTTTGGCTTATTGCGGCGAATCGCCGGTTTATTTGGCGACGACAAAGGCGTCGAAATATTATCACCAGGTTCAATATGAAGACAGCTGTTATATTGTGTTTGGTAAAGAAACGGCGGGGTTGCCGGCGGAACTACACGAAAAGTATAAGCAAAATCGCATCAAGTTGCCAATGCGTAGTCATGCTGATGCGCGATCGCTAAACTTGAGCAATGCCGTCAATATCATACTATACGAGGCGCTGCGCCAACACGATTTTAAGACATTGCGCTAAGCGTGGTGCAGTTGAAAAAAATCTAATTTTTGATAAAATAGATATAATCACAGATTTGTCAGTTTTCACAGGAGGTGACTATGGCAATTAAGTTAATTACAGATAGTGTGGCTGATATTCCGCAACATTTGGTTGAAAAATACGATATAATCGTGATGCCGCTGACGGTAAATTTTGAAGATGGTTCGTATCTTGATGGTATCGATTTAGACGGCGCTGCTTTTTTTGAAAAGCTAAAAGATGCCAAGGTGCTACCGACGACGTCACAGGTAACGGCAATTACCTTTGAGGAAAAATTTCGAGCCCTTTTAGCACAAGGTGATGACAGTTATTTTGGCTTATTTATGTCATCTAAAATGAGCGGAACTTGTCATGCAGCTATGCAAGCGGCTGAAGAGATTAACAGTGAGCGCATCATGGTGATGGACTCGCAAATGGTTTCGTTTTCATTTGGTCAAGTTGTCTTGGCGTTAGCTGATAATTTAGCTAAATTTAACAGTTTAATTGCGGTTAAGCAAATGGCTGAAAAAATGATTGCGGCAACTGAGGCGCGTTATATCATTGATACCTTAGACAGCTTACGCAGGGGAGGCAGATTAAAGATGACGGAAGCGTTTTTTGGCAGCATGCTCAATATTAAACCAATTCTGACAATTGAAGACGGTGAACTAAAGGCAGTTGGTAAGGCACGGGGTAGAAAAAAAGCACTTCAAGTTGTTTTAAAATGGCTAGAAGACAATCAATTTGACCTCAACAACAAATATGTTTCAATTTTTAATGCCCAGTCGCTTTCCTTTCAAAATCAACTAAAAGAGGCTGTTTTAGCGCGTTTTCCCAATGCTATTTTGACAGAAGCGCATATCGGTTCAGTTGTCGGTACCCATTCGGGACCAGGCTGCATTGCACTTAGTTTTATAAATATTGACAAAGATGTCATCTGATTAATATTGCATTATTTAGAAAAAAGAGGTAATATTTTAGTAGTGTAACAATGCTGTAATAGTCTTGTTATTAAACTGTATTAAACTAGGAGGAATAAATGAAAAAATTATTTTCAACACTATTGGCAGTACTATTGATTGCTTCACTCGTCATTGGTTGTGCGCCAGCAGAAAAAACGGATGATAGCAAATGGGCAATTAAAGAAGATTTGTCTAGTTTAAAGGCGATTACGATTGGCTTGGCAACAGATGTCGGCGGCATTGACGATAAGTCGTTTAACCAAGGTACTTGGGAAGGCATCTTAAACTATGCAAACAACGCAAAGTTAGAAGAGAGCAATTATCGTTATGTTCAGTCGAACACAGATGCTGACTATATTCCTAATTTATCATTATTAGCAGATGAAAAATTAGACATCATCATCGCACCTGGTTTCTTGTTTACTGATTCAATGACTGAAACAGCAACAGCTTATCCTGATCAGAAATTTGCCATTATCGATTCAGTTGTCGACAAGCCAAATGTTGAATCAGCAGTATTTGCCGAGCACGAAGGTTCTTTCTTGGTTGGTGTTGCAGCAGCCCTTAAGGCAAAAGAAGCTGGCAAAGATACAGTTGGATTCTTAGGTGGTATGGACTTCCCACTTATTCAAAAATTTGAAGCGGGCTTCGAGCAAGGTGTTGCGGCTGTCGATTCAAATATAAAGGTATTAGTTGAATATGCTGGCGATTTTGCCAACCCACCAGTTGGCGCTACATTGGCAGCTAAAATGTACGATGAAGGTGCTTATGTTATTTATCATGCAGCTGGCGGTACTGGTAATGGTCTATTCAAAGAAGCGAAAGGTCGCGTTGCCAATGGCGGTGATGTCTGGGCAATTGGTGTCGATAAAGATCAATATGCTGACGGCGTTTATGAAGATGGTAAATCAGTTGTCTTAACATCAATGGTTAAGCGCGTTGACGTTGCAGCATACATGATTGCAAAAGAAGTTGCTGAAGATAAGTTCGCTGGCGGCGTCAAAGTATTTGCGCTTTCAAATGACGGCGTAGGTATCCCTAATGAAAATCCTAATCTCACAGATGATTGGGCAAAGCAAATTGCTGATTACAAAGCTAAAATTATCAGCGGCGAAATCGATGTATCAGAGATGCCAAATCGTCTAAAGTAATTGAATATAAAAAATACTATTTTTACAAATTAGGGCGCGTTATGCGCCCTTTTTTTCGTTCATTTGTGTTATAATTAAGTATAACACAGATTATTGACGCTGGTATGTGAATAATTTGGATATTGTTATAACATTGGAGGTTGAAAATGGATTATGTTATCGAGATGCTTAACATCACGAAAGATTTTCCGGGCATTCGTGCTAATGATGATGTTACACTACAGTTGAAACGTGGTGAAATACATGCACTGTTAGGTGAAAACGGCGCTGGGAAGTCGACATTGATGAGCATTCTGTTTGGGCTGTATAAGCCTGAAAAGGGACAAATCAAAGTTAATGGCGAAGTTGTTACTATTGATAATCCTCTTAAAGCAACAGCCTTAAAGATTGGCATGGTGCATCAACACTTTAAGTTGGTCGAAAACTTTACTGTCGCCGAAAACATTATTCTCGGTGTCGAACCAACCAAGTCATATGCTCGCATCGACCTTGAAACAGCGATAAAAAAGGTAAAAGAGTTATCTGAGAAATTTGGGTTAAGTGTTGACCCGACTGCCAAAATTGAAGATATCTCTGTTGGAATGCAGCAACGTGTTGAAATACTAAAAATGCTTTATCGTGAAGCAGAAGTTCTGATTTTCGATGAGCCGACCGCCGTGTTAACGCCACAAGAAATCGAAGAACTAATGTCGATTATTCGTGGATTTGCCGCGGAGGGGAAATCGATTATTATCATTACACATAAACTGAAAGAAATAAAAGCGGTTGCTGATCGCTGTACTGTTTTAAGGCGTGGCAAGTACATTGGAACAATTGATGTTGCTGATGCAACGGAAAAAGACTTAGCTGAAATGATGGTTGGTCGCGAAGTGACCTTTAGTGTTGCAAAAGACGTCGCTAACCCAGGCGAGGAAGTCTTGCGAGTTGAAAATTTAACAGTTAAAGACAACCGCGACTTAGTCGCTGTCAAAGATGTTTCGTTTACAGTAAAAGCCGGTGAAATACTCGGTATTGCGGGCATTGATGGCAATGGTCAAACCGAATTGATTGAAGCAATCACTGGTCTAAGAAAAGCAGAAAGCGGCAAAGTTTTACTCAATGGCAATGATATTACGGGGCATTCGGTAAGACGCTGCACAGAGGCTGGTATTGGTCATATTCCGCAGGATAGACATAAACATGGTTTGGTGTTAGATTTTATGCTCGGTGAAAATTTGGTGCTACAAACCTATTATCAAGAACCCTTTGCTGTCAAAGGTATTATTCAAGCAGATGCAGTTTCTGAAAAGGCTGATCAAATTATTGATGAATTTGATGTGCGCTGTGGTAAGGGTAATAAAACAGGTACGCGCTCTTTATCTGGCGGCAATCAGCAAAAGGCAATTGTCGGTCGCGAAATTGACCGCTCGCCAGATTTATTAATTGCTGCTCAACCGACACGCGGCCTTGATGTTGGTGCCATTGAGTATATTCACAGTCGCATTGTTGAAGAGCGCGATGCTCAAAAAGCGGTTCTACTGGTATCGCTTGAACTCGATGAAGTTTTGAATGTTTCTGATCGCATTGCTGTTTTATACGAAGGTGAAATCGTTGGTGTTGTTAAACCTGAAGAGACAAACGAAAACGAAATTGGTTTGATGATGTCTGGTTCAAAGAGAGTGGGGTAATGATGAATAGAATAAAATCGTATATTACAGACGAAAAACACTTTGGCATCGTCGTACCGATAATCGCAATAATCAGTGCATTTCTACTGGGAACCATTATTATGCTTATCACAGGTGAGAATCCGCTAGATGCTTACCATTCGATAATTCGCGCCATAACAGGGTTTAACTTTAGCAAATTAGGTACAGTAGACTTCTTTAATCCGCGTATGATTGGTGAATACATCACCGTTTTGCTGCCAATAATATTAACTGGTCTTTCGGTTGCGTTTGCCTTTCGCACGGGACTGTTTAACATCGGTGCTGAAGGGCAGTTGATGATGGGTTCGCTAGCAGCGGTCGTTATTGGTATCAGCGTAAAGCTACCGAAGATTATACACTTACCACTTGTCATTATCGGGGCAGTTTTGGCGGGTGCTATTTGGGGGATGATACCAGGTTATTTAAAAGCGCGCTTTCGGGTGCATGAGGTCGTCGTCACCATTATGCTTAACTATGTTGCGCTTTACACCTCAAACTGGGTGCTTAAAGCACTGCCGGGGTCGAATAGTGTAAAGACCGTACCGGTTCACGAATCGGCGAATTTGCGCAGCGCATTTTTACAAAATATCACCAATGGTTCACGCTTGCATTGGGGCTTTATTTTAGTCATTATAGCAGTCATTGTCTTTTATTATATCATTGAAAAAACGACGTTTGGTTATGAACTAAGAGCCGTAGGTTATAATAGCGATGCGGCAAAATATGCTGGCATGAAAGTCAATCGCAATGTGATGTTATCGATGGCAATTGCCGGTGCATTCGCTGGTCTTGCTGGTGCTATGATTGCAGTCGGTACATTTGATTACGGTCGTGTTATCGGTGCCGCTGAGGGATACGGTTTTGATGGAATTGCGGTCGCTTTACTGGGTGGTAATACTGCGCTGGGTTCTGTGTTTGGTGGCGTTTTGTTTGGTGGTTTAAAAAGTGCTCAAAAGTTTATGCAATCAAATGGTATTCCGCAGGAAATCGCCGTTATTATATCTTCCTTAATGGTGTTATTTGTGGCGATGAAGTTTGGTATTCAAGACATCTTAAAATCACTACGACCCCACGCTGATAAGGAGGTGAAGTAATGTCTTTAGGTACGGTATTATCGATTTTTAATTTAACGTTGATATATGCGACGCCGATATTAATAGCCTCTTTGGGCGGTTTGCTAAGTGAACGCAGTGGTGTTGTCAACATTGCGCTTGAGGGTTTGATGATGATTGGTGGCTTTGTTGGCGCAACTGCAACAGTATTACTTGAACCGTATTTCCCTGGTTTTAGTGCTGTATTTGTGCCGTGGATCGGCATGCTATTAGGCATGTTATTTGGCGCATTGTTTTCAGTTATTCATGCCTATGTCAGTGTCAATTTAAAAGCTGATCAAGTTATTTCAGGTACTGCGATTAACTTGTTGGCAGGTGGTGTAACAATTTACTTTGCGCAAATTATCTTTAATCAACAGCGTACGAAGACTTTCCAAAGTGGTTTTGTCAAAGGCAGTATTCCACTATTAAAAGATATTCCAGTTATTGGGCCAATTCTGTTTGACAATATTTTTTATACTGTTTATTTAGGATTGTTTCTTGTGTTGGTTGTCTGGTTTTTAGTATATAAAACGCCATTTGGTATGCGCTTGCGCGCAACTGGTGAAAATCCTCATGCTGTTGCAAGTACTGGTATTAGCGTTGTAAAAATGCGCTATTGGGGTGTTGTTTTATCGGGGGCATTTGCTGGCATGGCGGGTGCTATTATGGTATTGACGCTTGATACGCAATATACCGTTGTCAGTATACATGGTACAGGCTTTATTGCCTTAGCAGCACTGATCTTTGGTAAATGGCGTCCATTTGGTGTTTTAGGTGCCAGTATGTTCTTTGCCTTTTCACAGGTATTTGCGATATTTGCCAATAATTTTGACGTTTTAGCTGCGATGCCGCTCGAACTGTTTAAGGCTTTACCTTATATCTTTACGGTTATCGCATTAATCATCTTTAGCGGCAAATCAGTTGGACCAAAAGCGGCAGGTGAAATATATGACATTGGCAAACGCTAATCACTTTGAATGAATTAGTACAATCATGTCATCTCGACTGGTACAGCTTTATTGTCATTTCGAGAGCCGAGAAATCTCGGGTTTAAAACGTATGCAACCTAGTAAAGACAATATACTCAAAAGATAAAAACAAGGAGATTTATGCTTAATAAAACAATTCAAAAAATTACACCAATTGATCAAACTTGGCGCGCGAAAGCGCGCCAACGCTCAGACCAATTGATTAAGCCGGTCGGCAGTTTAGGTAAACTTGAAACTTATTACGTACAGCTGGCGGCTATTCAAAAAACACTTGCGCCATCAGCCGATAAGCGCGCTGTCGTCGTATTTAGTGGTGACCACGGCGTCATCGAAGAAGATGTCGCCGTTTGCCCACAGACGGTAACGCTGCAACAAACCGAAAACTTCGTGCGCGGATATACCGGTGTTTGTGCCATTGCCAAACAGGCAGGGGCAACTGTTTTTCCAGTTGATGTGGCTGTTAATGGAGAAGTTTCAATTGAAGGCGTCATCGATAAAAAAATTGCCTATGGCTCGAACAATATTGCCAAAGGGCCGGCGATGACGCGCCAGCAGGCAATTGCGGCGATTGAAATTGGCATTGACATGGTATCGCAAATTGCTCAAGAGGGTTATAATATATTGGCAACTGGCGAAATGGGCATTTGCAACACGACGCCAAGTGCAGCGATATTGGCACTGTTAACCGGTCGCGACGCGGCAGAAGTCACCGGTATGGGCGCAAATTTAGACGATGTTAGGGTGCGCCATAAAATTGAAGTGGTACGCACGGCAATCAATCTCAATCAGCCTGATAAAACAGATGCAATTGACATGCTCAGTAAAGTTGGTGGCTATGAAATAGCTGCTATGACAGGTGCATTTTTAGGGGCGTCGGCAAGTGGCGTAGCCATTGTGGTCGATGGTTTTATTGCGACAATTTCTGCCCTTTTAGCAGTGCAGTTGGCGCCAGCTGTTAAAGACTATTTAATACCATCGCATAAAAGCAATGAAAAAGGGGCAAAAATTGCATCTGATCTACTTGGCTTAGAACCACCACTAGATATGAATATGCGCTTAGGTGAAGGCTCTGGCGCCGCTTTGATGTTTAATATTGTCGATGCAGCTTGCTATATGGGTAAACAAATGATCACCTTTGATGAAGCGGGAATTGGTGTTGTCTAACAAGAGCGATCAATCGCAAAATATAATATAAAAGAGGAGAAAACATGAGTATAGTAGCAATATCTTATCACGATCTTAATCAAACGGCGCGCAAAGCCAATCAAGTTGCTCAAAAACTAGATAGTTATGCTTCTGGTATAAACAGCAAAATTATCAACAAATTAAACAATTATCAAGGAGGCTATTCATCAGATATTGCCTCAGCAATTAATACAGCAAAGCAAAAGGTCGAAATACTTGAAGAACAAGCCGAACGGCAGCGCGCCTTTGCAAACGATTTATACGCTTTAGAAGAGCAGTGTAAAGCGGTAGACAGAGCGGTAAAATCAAAAATTAGCAATTTAACAGCGTCTTTTAGAGATGCTTATAATATTAAAATTGGCACAATAGATAGGGTGTATAGCACAGTGGTAAGCGTGTTCAATTCAAATGTTGTAACGCGTGTTTTAAAAGATCAAATACTGGCACCGGTGGCAAACTGGGAAAACGCGCTAATTGGCAATATCAAACATTGGTTTAATTATCAAGGTGGCAAGCATTATCTAGGTGGTTCATTTTGGGCAGGCGTAGAGGGCATAATTGGTGCTATTGTGTTCTGTGCTTCAGCCAGCATAATTGTACCGACTGCGACGACGTTTGCGATTGTAGCGGGGTTTTCTGGTGCATTTGTAGGCGCGATTACTATGCTTAATGCACTCAAGAACGCAGAAAATGAAGATGCAGCGCTTAAAATAGCCAAAGGCGATGACTACCCAAACCCTGCGGTGCGCGCCTATCGATTACACCAGCAAAACTCGTGGCAAGATACTCTGCGTGCGACGGGTCGACCAGAAGATAAGCGAGACGCAGCAATTATAGATATAACAGTTGCTATTGGCACGGTTGTCAGTGTCGCTTACGCAGGGGGACAAATCGTTAAAAAGGGTTTTCAGTGGTTAATGGGCAGCGGCAAAGCTTTGTCAAAGATTACCTGGGCAGAAGTGTTTTCAAAACAAACAGGTGCAAGATTAGCTTCAAAAGCAAAAGATACAATAAAGAACACGTGTTTAGCAATTAGGGGTAAAGATATTGAGTATTTTAAACAACCGTTAGATACAGTTATTGAAAACTTTGGCAAAAATATTAAAAATGAATATTTTAATTTTGGTAGCACAATGGATGGCGCCAAATCAGCTAAGTCGCTCTTAAAACTGGCGAAAGACGTTAAAAAAGAGGGTGTTAATAAGCGGTTAATCATTAAGGCGTTTGTTTTGCCAGGGTTGCCGTTGATCCCTTATAAAGATGATGATGTCACCTTTGATGATGTTTTTGAGCTAATAGAAAAGATTAAAGAAAAAGTACTGCCAGTTTTGACGCCAAGTGGTGAACACTAATGAAAGAACCTAATTATATATTAAAAACAGAAGAACTTTATTTAGTATCAGATGAGGCGAAATGGTTTACACAGTTTAGAAAAAAATCGCCATTATTATATATTGGTTACACCATTTGGCGATGGTGGCGTGGTGGTTTCGTCTTTGGTAATATGATGTTGTTTATTTTAGGACTACTGATCACAACATTTTGGTCTTGGTTTGGGGGGAAAAAGATTAGAGCAGCAGCGCCGTTTGAACTACGCTTTTATGATGATTATTTGGTATGGCATGTGCCAATTAGACGCTATCGTGATTCAAAGGTTGTACAAGAGACTTGTAGCATTAAATACAGTGATATTACTGAGTTTACCTATGAAACGGGTAGCAAACAGTTTCGTGTATTGGGTGATATGGACCGTTTGTTTTATAAGTTAGATGAAAATAACCAAATAATAAAGCCAGCTTACCGTGATGACTTTTTTACAGATGGTATTTTTACATCTTTTTTAGCAGACCATGTCGATATTGATTTTGTCGGTATCGTTGAAGCGCATTCGCCAATTAAGGTAGAAGTTAGAGATTGGTAACAATGAAAACCTACAAACATATACTAAAGGAAGAATATATTTGCGTCATTAATAAATTGTTGTATTAAAAATGAATTGTAACTGTTTAGTCTTAATGCGGAACACGATGTCATCACAACTAGATTGCATACACGAGCAGTAAACGCCTAAAATTTACGACCACTGCAAGAACGTCAGTGAAGCAGAGTCCCCGATTTAGGCTTTGCTTTTAATCGAAACGACAACTTGACTGAATAGTTACAGTAATTTTGCAAGTGTTTTTTTTAATAATCTGAGTTAAGGGGAATAAAATGAATCAATATATTGCACGCCAACCAATTTTCGATAAAGACTTAAAATTAATTGCTTACGAATTGTTATTTGTTGACGAAAGTGGTGTGATCGACAATAAGAACGACAAAAACCAAAGTTCGCTAAAGGCGATTTTGCGTTCGGCAATGCAGGACGATATCAAGCGGATTGTCGCTGATAAATATGTCTATGTCGACTATACTAAACAAATTTTAGAAGATGAAGCGATGCCGTTTATTTCGCCTGAACATTTAATTGTTGAGGTGTCATCACACGTTGGTTACAGTGAAACAGTTATTAATGCTTTGTCGAAGATTAAGTCAATTGGTTATAAAATAGCACTTGATAAAATCAATGTCAATTTACCAGCAGAAGAAATGTTAGATGTTGCTGATATTGCTAAAATTGACTTTATGCAGACGACTGAGGCTGACCGCAAGTCTTTGGTGCAACGTTTAAAAAGCTATAATTTAACGCTATTGGGCACCAATGTAAAAGATCGCAAGGCGTATCAAACGGCAGTTGAAGATGGCTTTGATTTGTTCCAGGGGTTTTTCTTTTCAAAACCCAATATTGTGACAACTAAAAATGTCAAATCGCTCAGTGTCAATCATATTAGATTAATTGGCGAATTATTTAAAGCGCGCCCGTCGTTTGATGCTTTAACCGAAGTGGTTGAGTCAGATGTCAGTATGACTTTTAAGCTATTGAAATTGATTAATTCAGCTGTCTTTTATCGCAGCAATAAAATACACAGCATTAATCAAGCGCTTGTCATGCTAGGTTTAAAAGAGCTTAGAAAATGGGCAACGCTGATTATGTTAGATGAAAACTGTCAAGGTAAACCCGATGAATTAATTCGCTTGGCATTGGTACGTGCAAAGATAATGGAAACGCTCTGCAGTAAAAAACAGTTAAACTGCGATTCGGCAAAGGCGTTTTTAGTAGGCTTGATGTCGCTATTAGATGTCATGCTCGACAACGATATGGCGCAAATATTAAAAGAATTGCCACTCGATAGTGAAATAACGATTGCCCTTACTGACAAGAGCAATCAGTTTGGTCAATTGCTTAGTTTAATTGAAATGTACGAAGAATCAGAATTTGAATCGTTTAAGCCACTTGCTGAGCAGTTAAAAATAGATACGCAGAAGCTACCGTATATCTATTTTGAAGCGCTTGAATGGACCGAACAACTGGTTAAAGATCTCTAATCGTAGCTATTCAGTTAAGTTGTCATTTTGAGTGAAGCATAAGCCCTAATTTTGTCATTTCGACCGAAGTGGAGAAATCTCTATTTTAATGTAATTACAGCGATTGAAATGAAAACGCT
>PDWI01006370.1_pt1 | contig 14831 bp, 6 predicted proteins | sample 1430891 | NCBI WGS metagenome assembly PDWI01 (sample SAMN01162508, study PRJNA174530) | Oral metagenome, whole genome shotgun sequencing project. | biome: Marine environment; feature: Marine mammal; material: Swab sample of the gingival sulcus; isolation source: swab sample of gingival sulcus... | reverse complement strand
ACCTTAGCCATATAAGTACTATTTATCCGCTAAGATACTAATTTTAAATGGTATAAACAAATTAAAAAGAGGCTGCTAAAACTTTTTGGACAGCCTCCTAGATTTTTAAAATTTCGCAAGCCTCGTCTTTGACGTTTTCTTATCAGAGACTCCAAAAATCAAGGGTTTTCTTGCAGGCACTATTTAGCATTGGGCATTTTTTGTCTTATCCTTCCCCTATTCTTTTCATAATTCTTACCAATTTAACTCGCAAAATTCATAGTTTTTCTATTACAAAGCCCAACTGCCTGCTATAATAGAAAATCCTCGAAAATTATTTAGCTCAAAATCGGGCTACAATTCTTTCTCTAAAAATGGGCTGCGCTTCCCCATTCTATTGGCTTTTTGATTTTTCATTATAAAAAACCATGAATTTTCGGATTAAGTATTAAAAAAAATCATCATCTAATCATTAACTCATTAAAAATTGGAATAATATTTGCATTACTGTAAATACAAATAAAAAGTTATTTAAATATATTATTTTACTTTTTTATAAAAAACTAAATAACAAACACTTAAGATAATAAATAGCGATTTATAAAAAATTAATGTAAATTATAAATGGATAGTAAAAACTTGAATTTAGTATATTAAAAGAACGAAAATGGAAAAAGTTAGAATTATTTTTACAAAAATTTTGTGGGTTTTATTACTCGTCTCAATTACTCGATTTGGTTACTCGAATACCACCAATTACTCTATTCTTGTAGGCGATCTTGGTGAGACCATGGCATGTAACGACTCTGTCAATGTTTCGGTTAATGCAGACTGCATTGCAACAGTTGAACCGGATCAATTACTTGAGGGGGATTACCCCGATTACGGTGTTTTTGAAGTTCACGTATTGGATGAAAACGGGAATTCTATTGGGAACGTCTTAAATTCTCAATACGTGGGACAAACCCTTGTAGCGGAAGTAAGGGAGATCGCCCCCGGACCTAACCACAATGTTGTTAACAAATGTTGGAGTAAAATCAATGTTGTTGACAAGGTAGGTCCTACTTTTGTGTGCGAGGATTTGTACACGACCTGTTACGACAATATGGTACCGGGAGATTCTCTACCTCACAATTTCAAATTTGGATTCGAGAATCTAAATATGAACATTCCTGATGGAGACACACTGTTTGTACCATTAGTTGTTGAAAATGTTCACGGAGCTGTAGTTACAGACTTGGATATTGAGTTAAGTATTACTCACCAAGACAACTCTGAGCTAGAAGTATTTATAGTTTCTCCTCTAAATGATACCGTTTGGCTTTTTGAAGACCTATATTGCAACAATCTTGGATTTGAAGTTAGATTTGATGACCAAGCAAAAAGAACAAATGCAGAGTTTTCAACACACGATTGTGCATCTTGTTGCCCGAGAGAACAAAGATTCCAACCTTTAGAAAATCTATCGAGTTTTATCGGAGAAAATCTATCAGGAGAATGGACTCTTGGTATAATCGATAAAACAAACATAGGTAATGAAGCAGGAGCACTAAATTCTGTGAACCTACTGTTCAAGCAAAAAAATGGAATATTGGCATTCCCAATACCTAATACAGCATCTACACCTGTGCCTTTAGAAGGCAATAAATATGAAGTTTTAGAAGGTTTCGATGCCTGTGGTAGTGCAACATTAAGCTATATTGACAAGGTCACTGAGAAAGACTGTTCTTCTAAATTTACTGAAATAATAGAAAGAAAGTGGACAGCAAAAGACAAGTCAGGAAATCCTAGCTACTGTACTCAAAAGATTTACGTGATAAGAACCGGAACATCATTTCTTGAATTCCCTCCTAATTACGACGGAATTGACAAAGATGTACTTTATTGCAAAGATGCAGGAAACTTCGATACGGGAGAACCTGTGGTAAGTTCAGAGCTTTGCGCAATGGTTACAGTCAATAGCAATGATGATACTGTTAATATTTGCAGTGGTTCATTTAAAATATATAGAAATTGGAGAGTATCTGAAATGTGTTCTTCCGAAGTAATAGAACATACTCAGATAATATCCTATATGGACAATCTAGGACCTAGTATCTCCGGCATTAGTGATACTACCGTATCGACTCAGGGTTTGCTATGTTCAAAGGACATCGACATAAAATTCCCTAAGGTTGAGGACGAATGTTCGGATGACGACTCTATTACGCTAAAAGTAAGTTACCAAAAGTTGGACGAAAACGGAATACCTTTATCAACAAAACTTTTGACTGATAATATTGAATTAGTATCGTTTGGGGTATATATATTCCACGCCGAAGTTGGAAAATACAAGATTACGTACACAGCAACCGACGATTGTGGCAATAGCTCTACAACAACTAACATCCTTAGTTTAGTTGACGACAGTCCTCCTGTTGCAGTATGTGAAGAACACACTCAAGTGTCTATTAATTTGGTTGGAGAAGCAAAAGTAAAAGCAATTTCATTTGATGATGGTAGCCATGATAATTGCTCCGATATCACTTTCAAAGTGAGAAGAATGAATCCTGTTTGTATTCATACTGATTCAATCTACAGAGACACTATTAGTTTCTGCTGCGAAGACGTAAATACCACTCAATTGGTAGAACTCAAAGTAGAAGATGCTAGCGGAAACAGCAACACATGTATGGTAGAAGTAAATGTCGTTGACAAATTAGGACCAAAGATTACTTGTCCTAAAGACACTACGATAAGTTGTGCCGAAGATTATGAGCAGATTTTTGGTGAGGCTACAGCATACGATAACTGCGGAACCGGTAAGATAACCAGTACAATAACCGAAAATACCATTGGACAGTGTAATACCGGATATGTGGTAAGAAAATGGCATGTAGAAGACGCAAACGGACACTCTGCTGATTGCTATCAAAAAATTACGGTTGCTGATGAGCAAATATTTACCAAGGGTGACATCATTTGGCCCCCGAATAAAGATTACTATGATTGCATTGAGAATTTTGACCCTTCTGTAACAGGTACTGTTACGTATAAGAATGAAGACTTTTGTAGTATGGTCGCTGCAAGATATGACGACGAAGTATTCAATGTAGTAGAGGGTGCATGCTTGAAGATATTGAGACATTGGGAAGTAATTGATTGGTGTCATTATGACGAAGATCCTTTCGGCAGTGTTTGGACACACACACAGGTTATCAAACTTGATAACACCCAAGCTCCGGTATTCGACACACCTTGTTCCGGAAAAACGTTTAATACTTATGGCAAGTGTAAAGGATTGATCAATTACGAAAGAACTGCATCCGATGATTGTACTGATGCAAAAGATTTGAATTGGACTTACTATATAGATAAAGACCTGGATGGACAGTGGGATATCGGACCTGTTTACAGCAACAAAATTCAAAGAGTGTTAGTAAACGGTACTTACAGAGTAGCATGGAGTGTAGAAGATGGTTGTGGTAACATATCAACTTGTGAGGAAACAATACAAGTTGTAGACGCTAAAAAGCCTACGCCTCTTTGTATTACAAAATTGACCACTGCCATTATGAATGAGTTTGGTATGGTAACTATTTGTGCAGAAAAATTCAATCTTGGACAAAATTGTGACAATTGCCCTACAGGAAGCTACGATAACTGTACGCCTAATAATGAATTGAAGTTTTCTTTCTCACCAAATGTCAACGACACTTGTAGGACTTACACCTGTGACAGTGTTCCTAACGGTGAATTTGCTTACAAAACCTTGAGAATGTATGTTACCGATAACGCCGGAAACTACGACTATTGTAACGTTTCGATCAGAATAGAAGATAACGAAGCAAATGCTTGCGATAATTCTACAGATACACAAAAACCTCTTATTTCAGGTTTGGTATATGATCCTGATCACAACAAAATGGAAAATGTAGAAATGTATCTCAGTTCGGAAGAAGCACAAAATTACTCTGTATCTACAGATGCAACAGGAACTTATGCATTCAATAATATCGATACAGAGACAAACTTTGAGTTGAAAGGCAATTACAATTCCAGTTACTTAGACGGTGTCAGCACATTGGATATAGTGTTAATACAGAAGCATATTTTAGGAATATCTAAATTTCAAACACCGGATAAATTCATAGCTGCCGACGTCAATGCATCAAAGTCAATTACTGCTGCCGATATTTTGATAATTAGAAAGACAATATTGGGAATTAGAGAAGACTTTGGAAAAAATGGAAGCTCTTGGACATTGACAGCAGACAATGAGAATTACAGAAATTCTAATGACGTATTACTCAGTTGTGACAAATCTTTGCAAATATCAGGAAATATACAAAACCAACAACAAAATTGGATTAGTATAAAAATGGGAGATATAAACGGAAGTAGCTACGGACAATTAGAAGCAAGAAGTAATGACAAAGCTTTGATCTATGCAGAGGATGTAAATTATAAAGCAAATAATGAAATTGAGGTTCCGTTCTCTTTTGAGAATATGGATAAGATTGTAGGTGGACAGTTTACTCTTAATTTCGATTTGAATAAACTGACGTTCGTCAAAATTATTCCAAATGAAAAACTTATAAACAGTGGTAGTTTCGGAACCAACAATGTAAATAAAGGTTTGCTTACTCTTAGTTGGGTAAAACCAAATGTAAGTGTAAATCCTGATGACGTTTTATTCTCTATCGTGTTTAAGACTAATGATAACGACTATTTGTCAGAAGCGATTTCTATCAGTGATAATATCACAAAAGCAGAAGCATACGATGAGAATCTTGAGGTAATGGATATTGAATTGCAGATGAGAAGTAATAATACTAACAACGCTGCAAAATTGTACGGAAACACTCCGAATCCATTTACCGGAAAAACTAACATCAGTTTTGAGTTGCCTGAAAATCAAAAAGTGGACTTGAAATTTTACGATGTGACAGGTAAACTCATAAAGAGCGTTTCAAAATACTTCTCAAAGGGCTACAATTCTGTTGATGTTTCCTTTGAAAATAATGTAAACGGTGTGATTTATTGCAAAATGGAAACCAATAAATTCACCAACACTATAAAAATGATACATATAAAGTAGTGATAGCGTATACATGCTATATAAAAAATTTCGATTCTTTTTTAATAATACTGAAAGCACTCGCTGTGAGCGAGTGCTTTTTTTATGTCATGGAACTACCACAAAAAAAAGCCTTGAACGAAAAACATCCAAGGCTTATAACATTTGTAGGTTTTCTTATCAATTAAGCACCTCCAAAAGGCACATATTCCGCAAGTTTTTGATAAGAAAACGCCGACTATTTAATCTTATGTATCCATCCAAATTTATCCTCTTTACTTCCGCTTCTTACGCCATTGATATAATCTCTGACATATTTAGCAGTTTCATATTTTTCAGAGTCCAACTTAATTTTCTTGCCCCCGATATCCAGTCTATCTATTGTCGCTACAATAGCAGCAGTACCGGAACCGAACATTTCCTTCAACTCACCCTTATCATAAGCCTCTTTCAATTCATCGGTAGAGACAAGTCTTTCTTCAACTTTTCGTCCTTCGTCTTTGAGAAGGGTAATAATGCTATTTCTGGTAATTCCGTGTAGAACAGAACCGTCCAACTTCGGAGTAACCACCGTATCGCCGATTACGAAGAAGATATTCATGGTACCGATCTCCTGAACATATTTGTGTTCTTTGGCATCCAACCACATAATTTGATCAAATCCTTCTTCTTTTGCCTTTTTGAACGGATACAACGAAGCGCCATAATTGCCCGCAGTCTTAGCCTCCCCTATTCCTCCTTTGGCAGCTCTTACATACTTAGGCTCTGCTTTGAGATTAACAGGTTTGCTATAATAAGGTCCCGATGGCAATGACAATACTATAAACTTATAATTTTCTGAAGGTTTTACTCCAACCACATCGTCCATCGCTATCATAAACGGTCTCAAATACAATGCACTTCCCACTTCCTTTGGTATCCAATTTATCTCTGTTTTCACCAATACCTCTATAGCCTCTATAAACAAATCTTCGGGAATTTCAGGCATACACATTCTATCGGCAGACCTGTTGAATCTTTTAGCGTGATCCATTGGACGATACAATATCGGTGTATTATCACTCATCAAAAAAGCTTTCATGCCCTCAAAAATAGTTTGCCCGTAATGCAACGTGAGATTAGAAGGATGAAGCGGAAGAGGCTCTATAGGTTTCACCTCAAAATTTTGCCACTTTCCATCTATGTAATCAGCCACAAACATATGATCTGAAAACACTTGACCAAAAGGCAAATTGCTAAAATCTAAATCTTCTACTCTTGATTTTGCTATCTTTGAAATTTTTATATCATAACTCATAACAAATATTTTATTCAATTAAACTATATTTACAAAAAATTCTAATATCCCATTTCAAAAATTGACTACAAACGCAGCCGGTAAATTAGCTTGCAATTTAACATTTTTTGAAATAAAATTAGTATTACTTTAAAAAAAAAGTCTGCTATTTTATTAAAATTTTAAAACAGTACAAATATCAAAATTTTATTTTATGAGAGAATTTTATGATTTTGACATATACAAAATACCAAAAACAACTGTCGGCAAAATTATTAATGCTGATAAACCAAAAAATACAAAATTGACTGTTTTAGTCAATTCTGATGATTACAATAACGAACAGAAAACTTTTTTGGAAAAAATAATAAAATCCATAAATATCGATTTCGATGAAAATTGTACGGTAAGAGGCTTTGAAAAAAATGAAACCGTAGACCTGAGTAAAGTACACAATGAAGATAATAGCAAAAATATCATCAGTTTCGGTATCGATACCAAACAATTTTACTCCCAAGCCAATTTATCATACGGTGAATGGAATAATTTCGTTAATTTTGGACTGTTAATTTTTGATAATCTCGACAATATAAAAGAAAATATAAATTTGAAAAAAACACTTTGGAATAATCTTTTAATAAAATTCAATGAAAAATAATAAAACACTGGTCTTTGCGACGTCCAATAAAAACAAGGTCTTAGAAGTAAAAAAGCTTTTAGGAAAAGACGCTGGCTTTGAGATAAAAAGTCTCTCTGATATGTCTATAAACGAAGAAATACCCGAAACAGGCAACACCATAGAAGCCAATGCCATTCAAAAAGCTACATATCTGTACGAGAACTACAACCTAAATTGCTTCGCCGAAGACACAGGACTATTTATCGACTCCCTAAACGGAGAACCCGGCATTTACTCTGCAAGATATGCCGGCGAAGAAGCCGATTCCGAAAAAAACATGAAAAAAGTCCTCGAAAACCTAAAAGATAACACCAACAGAACAGCGAGATTTATAACGGTTATTGCCCTTATAATAGACGGTAAAATCACCACTTTCGAAGGTAAAATAGAGGGTAAAATCACAAAAAACAAATCAGGAAAAATGGGATTTGGCTACGATCCTATATTCAAACCAAACGGATATGAATTGACATTTGCCGAACTAGGGCTTGACATAAAAAACGAAATAAGCCATAGAGCTATCGCTACAAAAAAACTCGTAGAACACTTAGTTAGTTAGTTAGTTAGTTAGTGCCTGCAAGAAAACCCTTAATTTTTGGAGTCTCTGATAAGAAAGCTCCAAAGACGAGGCTTTCGAAATTTTAAAAATCATGTAGAGGCTCTCTACTGCGAACCTGTATTATAGAGATTGTCTGTTTTCAAAATGAGCGTAACAAAGTATTTGGAGTTTTCTTGCAGAGACTAGTTAAAAGAGGGAAGATAACGGAAGCAAATTAATTGACAATTGACAATGCACACCTACCCCAATGAATCTTAATTTCTTAATGGTTATAAGAGGGTGAACACGAGAGAGCGCATTAACCATTAACCGTTGACAATTGACAATTAATTTAACTCTTTGCGTCTTCTTAGCGTGTTTTGCAGATAGAGAAACAAGCTAAAAACCTTTAGGCACTATCTTAAAGTTCTGATTTAAATTCCTTTTCAAACTTCGACCAAGGAGTATCTTTGTAGTGTTCCTTTCCGAAAAAGTGTATTATGTACTCAAACGTCTTTGCATCTTGATAACCGGGAATGACCTGTAACAGCGAAAATTCCTCATTGAGAAAGACATAAGTGGGAAATGACAATTGGTTTTGGGTCAAGGCTGCTGCCAACTCGTGATAGCCTCTCCTACCCTGCCCTACGTACTTGTACGTTTTACCCTGAAAAACAATGTCTTTTTTTTGCTCTGCATTGAATTTCACAGGATAATACATCTCATTTATATTCTTAGCAATAACAGGATTGCGAAATGTAGTTTTATCCATTTTTTTGCACCAGCCACACCAATCAGTATACAGGTCGACCAAAACCTTTCTTTTTTCTACCTCCTGCTTTTTTATCATCTCATCCCAAGTCATCCAATCAATCTTGTCTTTCGACTGTCCCGACAAAGAATTTAAAATGAACATTAAAGAAAAAACTGCAATAAACTTAATACTGTGCTTCATTTTATGATTTTACTTTTTTTTAATCCGAATTTACTACCCTCCTAAATGTACTATAACAAGCGTCTTACAAGTCAAAAATCGTCATACAATTACGCGGGGTCACACAAGTTTATTAAACTCAAAAGAACGTAAAAAAGTTTATTCTAATCAAAAAATTATGTTTTTCTTAACACCAATTATTTTTCCGGCGTTATAGTATTCTTCTATTTTTCACAACTATTTAGTCTCTGCAAAAAAACTCCAAATACTTCGTTATACTCATTTTAAAAACAGTCATTTACATCAGTAAACTCCTTGATTTTCAAAATTTCGCAAGCCTCGTCTTTGGAATTTTCTTATCAGAGACTTGAAAAATAAAGGTTTTTCTTGCAAACACTATTTAAACAAAACTATAAATACTGTGTTAGGGTATTTATAATTCGAGGTAGTATGCTACCTTTCCAATATTTTGGACTGATTAATAAGACATTTTGACAATTTACAAATCAGTTCTATAACTAATTATTTTAAACAAATTTTTTATGGCATCAATTAAACTGACAAATCAGATTTTTAAAGACGACATTTTCGATTACACAACAGAAAAAGAATGGAAATATAAGGATAACGTACCTGCAATAATAGACTTCTACGCTGACTGGTGTGGTCCTTGCAAAATGGTTGCTCCTATTTTGGAAGAACTATCAGAGGAGTACAAAGATAAGGTAAAAATATACAAATTAGATACCGAAGTAGAAAGAGAGTTGGCAGGCGTATTTGGAATAAGAAGTATCCCAAGCATACTCTTCATCCCTGTTGAGGGGCAGCCCAAAATGCAAGTGGGAGCATTATCAAAAGCGGCATTTATAGAAGTGATTAACAGGGAATTGCTCAACGAAGAAGAAAAGTAAAAAACAATATAGAGTCGGGGCATAAAATTGTACCCAATTCTACTATAAGAAACATAAAAAGCCTATCCAAGTCTCTTGGATGGCTTTTTTTTATGCTCTTTGCGATATTGCAAATAAAAAAAGCCCCTCTTACCGAAACGGAAGAGAGGCTTATCCCAAAAACCTATTTTACTTAGGCTACTTCAAAAAATCGTTACTTAAGTATAACCATTTTCTTCGTAGCTGTATAATCTCCTGATTCAAGCCTGTAGTACAATACGCCACTTTGATTCAAGTCTTTCTTTGTTATTGTTTTTGTATTGTAACCGGCTTTTCCTTCATCTGTTATCACTTTTACCAATTTTCCGGCAACATCATATATTGTCAAAGTATATTCCGCTGATTCCGGCAACTCAAAACCTATTTCAGTTACACTTGAGAATGGGTTTGGATTATTTTGGTATAGAGCGTAACTTGCATTTCTGTACGACAAGGCTATTGTACTTATCTCCAAGTCGCTACCTTTATAAGCCTCAGCTCTCAATCTACCATCGTTTAGACTCAACGCATTTACCAAGCTAACATCCGATGTAGCCTCTACTACCAATGTAAATAGAACCTCACCATCTGCAATACTCTGTCCTTCTGTCTCATTCCAACTTATCAATACATTGTTGTCCAAAACGTTGTAATTTGAGCCTGTTATATTCAATTTACCGGACTTAACATCCTGCAATTTCAAGTTGCTTAAGTTTATTGCAAACTGTCCTCCAAGTACATCAGTAAAGTCTTTAGCATATACGGAAACCTCTTCGACTTGTCCCTCTGCCAAAGTAGAATTATCCATTTCAAAGTTCAATAATTCAGCACTTCTACTCTCCACTGTACCGTCAGCACTTCTATTAACATCACCTGCCAAAACTCCTACGAAATTCATATTATCTGTAGTCTCTCCATTCTCTACCACTACTTTCTTAGAATAAGATTCTGACAAACTGAAAGCATCATAAGATTCTAAATAAGACTCATCCATGAAATTCCAATTCATTTTGGCTTCTGTTTTTCCAAGTATCTTCTTTCTCAATACGAATATATCCGAAGCTGTCACACGTCCGTTCATATTAACGTCCATAGATGCTATCTGACAAGGATTTTTGAATTCACGTATTCCCAAAATGTGTCTTTGGATCATAAGGATATCCAAAGTACTCAAACCGGACAATCCCTCTATCTCCTTATATGCTTTAACGTCATACGCTGCATCAGACAAACCAACCGTATACTGACCGTCAGACGTACTCAAGCTTTCTCTTGTTCTCTCACCGCTATCAAACGTTACGGAAACATTGTTTATTCCCCCCTGACTACTACAACCCGATACCATTCCTGATATTATTGGTGCTGAACCGGGACAATCATCATCTTCGTCATTCAATATCAATATTGCCGTAGCATAATCGTAATTATTGAAATCACAAGCATTATTCTCCGCAAACTTATCCCAAACATATACATCTACAGTTTGAGTAAGATCCGGTCCTTCGCCTTCTCTGTTTATACCGTACACCTTGCAAGAAGTTCTATGAACAGGATCCCAAGCCAATGCCTCTCCAAACAGATATTTCTCTTCGTTAGATATCGCTCCTGTCTCAGGATTATAGAAATATTTACCATAAGTAGCATACTGATTAGCCCAAGCATTCGGATTAACATCCAACTTTGGCAATACCGGTGTAAATGTAAAGTACAAGTCTTCTTTTTCGACACAATTATCAAACGATGATATACAATTACCGGCACATCCGCCCTTATCGAACGTAACCGCACATATCTCGACCATACAATTTTTCATCAAAGCGGTACTTAAATCTACCAATATTGGAGTAGGTGCTTTATTGTCGACTATTTCCACTATTTGAGATTCTGTCGCAGCATTACCACAACCATCTCCTACTGTCCACTCTACTTTATATGTTCCTATTGGTAGTGGATTTTTCAATTTTATACTCGCTTCTACTACATCATCTAATTCTCCTCCACCAACGTTTGCAGGTCCATACTCCGGCACATAATCATCAGAATATTGAATTACTTCCCAAGTATCCATATCCAATATTCTATACTTCCAATGGAACTCTTCTACCGGATTACAAGTATCTGTTGCACTAGCTTTTATTGTAGCTTCTGCCAAACAATTTGCTCCTACGCCTATACAAGTATCTTTTACTGTAATCTCCGGTGCCCAATTGTCTACCATCATCAACGTCTGTGTATATCTGTAATAGCCGTCAAAACCGTCTGCATAATGTGGATCCTTGCAGTCTAATGTTCTATTACTCTTCCATACATCTACATCTTCTTTCGCCTGTAATTTTTGCTCAGGAGTCAATTCCTCATACACACACCAGTCTATTACTACCCACTCTACTAACACCTTATAACACGCGCCCTCTACAAACTTGAACGTATCTCGTTTTACCGCTGTCGCAGTTACCACATTGCATGGTCCCTCATCATAGACAGGCTTAGCACCTTCATCAGGATCTGAACACATTCCGGTCTGATCATCCGGCATCTGTATTGTACATGGATCAAATGGATCATCTCCTACCATTGTAATCTTTTGGCTACATTGACTTACCTTGTCACCACAGCCCCTTGCATACCATATTCTTGTTTTTATAGGACTACAGACTTTCTCATTGTCCAACTTAGGCACATCTTCGTACCACATTGAATCCAAACATACTGCCTGTACATCAGGATATAAACTTGGATCTTGTTCCGGATCTAATACCGCACCACAATCTACTGTTATATTCTCACAAGTCAATACCGGTGGCAACTTACACAACACCTCTATATTACTCATACAATCATTATAATGCCCTTCAAACGCTGATGCTGAAACATCTCCCGATGGTAAAATTTGATCATAAACTCTAAGCGTTACCATTACTACATTACCGGCATCGCTACAATCGAAATTCACACAATCTGTAAAACTACCGGACATTCCTCTTCTAACCTTGAACGACACATCGTTACAATTGTCTAACGAACCTGAATCAATATCAGGTGCACATACTACCGCTGTCCCTTCTACTGTCAAACTTACTTGCTTATATTGCTCACAGACCGCTATCGGTGGTACCAAGTCTTCTACTGTTACATCCACACAAGCAGTGTCTTTATTCTGACAAGCATCGTATACCACATAACACACTTTTGTTGTACCCAACGGCAAATTAGTCACCACCCAACTTCCGTCAAAATTCTGTACTACGTTGCCTGCTTCCGATACAATATAATAATACGCACCGTTATCACAATTATCTTCCAAATGCTCAAGTGCAGGTACCTCATAAGTTCCTTCACATAGATACGCTCCCGTGCTTATCGTTACTGCCGATGCAGGTGCCATAAACGTAGGTGCTGTCTTGTCGGTTATTCTTATTACTTGTATCTTCTTTGTTATAATTCCGGTACAATCATTTACCACTGTCCAGTATCTCAATATCTTCCAACCACATGGTACGCCATCCTCCTTGCCATACACAACGTCATTGTAGAACACCTCTACCGTTCCGCAATACTTATCATAACCGGCAGGGTAGCCTGTGTATTCAGGAGAAGGGTTACCTTTATCGTCCTTAGGATAATCTTGATCGCACAACAACATAGGATTGTTGGCAGGCAAATCATCCCAGTTCTTTGGCCAAGTAAAGTTGTTCATATCCACACCTCTGAAAAGAAACTCCTTAATACAATCCGCAGTATTACCTGCTCCGTCTGTTACGGTGTATGTTCTTCTCACTATCTTCGTGCCACACAATTGACCTTCCAATACCTCATCTACACTATCTACAGTAACATCACAATTATCATTATATACCAACTCCGGATAAGCATAGATATCATTTGGACTGAAACAGCCTACAAATTGACATTTTGGATCATACACATTTGCTCCCGTATATATCACACTCGCATCTGCAGGTGCTGTAAATGTAACTATAAATTCTCCCCTAGCGGCAGGATCATAGCTGCTAACTGCCAAATAATAAGTTCCGGGCTGTAAATTTATAGTAATACCGGGATCATAAGCTCCCACGCCGCCTACATCATTTGATCCGGCTACTAAGCCCTCACAAAGATCGGAATAATTGACAGGCTGATCATACAGTGCCATCTCACCATCTTGATCCCCCCACAAACTCTCCATTGAGAATGTATAACTTCCCGCTACATCAACAGAAAACTCAATCACCTCTATAGAGTGTGGTGCCGGTGATATAGGATAAAAGCCCTCAAATGCCCAACATACATTTGTTATTCCCGTTGGATCAAAATCATCCAAATTACCTTTATATTCGGTCATCACAGAGCCTGTTTGCAATATTCCGCCTACCGGACAATCCTCACAATCTATAGTAGGAGGCATCTTATCTAATACTATGATTACAGTCTCACAACTGTTATTGTTATTAGCAGCATCTAAAACCGTAACATTATATACGCCCGTACCCAAAGATATTATATCATTGCTTACGTTAATACCTTCAAATAGAGGATGATCTACATACACATCAAATAGATTATAACATTGGTAAGGTCCGCCCTCTAAGAACATATCGGCATTCATCAATACAGAACAACTTGTATCCACAGATACTTGTATCGTATCATTACATGCCAAAACACCGGTTGGTGTCGGATACCCCTCCAAAGTTATATTCAAGTGACAAAGTACCGAATTACCCGAAGCATCTGCTATCTCATATACCACGACATAAGGACCGCCATGCAATGTCAATTCATCACCGGGATTTGGTCCTGATACCTTCGTGATCGTAGGATTAGAATCACAGTTATCGATAGCCTCCGGTTCATTCCAGAAAGGATATGCCGAACACAATCCCGGATCCAATTGGATTGTCATATCACCGGGACAAGCAACAACAGGTAGCTCTAAATCACCTATGGTAATTGTTTCTGAATATTGATCCGATGCACAACCGGCTTCAAAGTCGGTAGTAAACGTACCGTCAGGGAATGGATTGTCTACATCACCATCGTTCTCAGAATCATTCAAAGCATTAACACCTCCAAATGTCCAATTATCTATATCGAACAAACTACCATCCAAGCCGGTATTTGATTTTCTATACGCCCAACTATTGCTATATTCCCAATCTTCTCCCGTACCATCTACATCAGGCTGTCCGAATACATCTATTATCTGTCCGTCATTGTACAACAATATCGCATCATCGCCGTTTATCTGCGCTATATTATTTATATAAGTAGGTTCGAATCCAAAATAGGTATTGAATGTCGCAAACTCTGATGATATCCATATATATGTGCCGGCAGTAACCGCATCATCAGGGAAGGTATATTCCACTCCGTTGATACCGTTTCCGTTGTTCGCACTCTCCAATCCGTATCTACTCAAATCCGTAATATCTCTTAT
>PDWI01006369.1_pt1 | contig 14833 bp, 16 predicted proteins | sample 1430891 | NCBI WGS metagenome assembly PDWI01 (sample SAMN01162508, study PRJNA174530) | Oral metagenome, whole genome shotgun sequencing project. | biome: Marine environment; feature: Marine mammal; material: Swab sample of the gingival sulcus; isolation source: swab sample of gingival sulcus... | reverse complement strand
ATCGGTAGCGTATTAAAACCTGTAACGATATTGGAAAATGAGTATGGTTATGATGTAGATGATTTACGCCTTTGGGTTGTTGGTGACAAAGTAGATACTGTTGAGTGGCTTACACGATTTGATTGAATCAAGCAAGAACTGACATTTTTTAGCTTTTATTGTTTACATGTAGATATAAGTTTCATATTTACAGCGATGAAATCTTACATGTAAATCTACATGTAAGTTTATTTTATAAGCCTAAAAAGTTTTTTATCCCTGTAAATATAACTTGTGCGGAAATGGCAGCTATGAAAATGCCCGTTATTTTTGAGAGTATTGTTAAGCCTTGTTTGCCTATTATCCTCTCTACAAAGCTTGAAAAATACAACATAACCCCTATGGCAAAAACTGCAAAAATCATCCCCAAACTTGCTAAGATTAGCGAGTTAAGCTCTTTAAAAGTAGCTCCCATTACAAGTAGCATTCCTATACCGCCAGGGCCTACTGTTATGGGGATGGCAAGGGGAACAACGGCTAGTTCGTTTAGGCATTTGTCATTTGCTTTTGTTCCATCTTTACTCCCCTTTACAAGTTCAACTCCAGAAAGAAAAAGTAAAGCTCCTGCACCTATGCGAAAAGCATCTAGCGTGATGCCAAAAAGTGAAAAGATGTGCTTTCCAAAAAATAGCAAAATCAAACTTATAACCACGATAGATACGGTTACTCTGATAGCTAAAGACTTTTTTTCACTTGTGTTTGCATCTTTTGTGAGAGTTAAGAAAACTGATAAAACAAAAAATGGTGTAAAAATAAAAAAGATTTTTAAAAAAGTTGATATGAAAATCTCCATAAAAATAGCCTTTAAAAATTAATTTATCATCAAATTATATCACAAAAAAATCTACATGTAAGTTATTTTACTGTCTAATTTGCCCGTTGCCATAAATCTTATATTTGTATGTTACTAGATGCTTTGCGCCCACAGGACCTCTTGCATGAAGTTTGTTTGTGCTGATGCCTATCTCTGCCCCAAGCCCAAAAACTCCCCCATCCGTAAAGCGTGTTGAGGCATTTACATAAACGCAACTTGCATCAATGGAGTTTAAAAATAGCTCTATGTTTTTATCATCCTCACTTATGATGCTCTCAGAATGAAGTGAGCCGTGTTTTGAGATGTGTTTTATGGCTTCATTTACATCTTTTATAACTTTTATGCTGATGATGTTATCAAGATACTCACTATCCCAGTCTTCTTTTGTAGCTTTTTGTGCAGAAATTACATGTAAGGTTTTTTTGCATCCTTTTAGTGTAGTTTTTTGCTCATCGAAAGCTTTTTTTACTAGAGGTAAAAATTCTTTTGCGATTTTTTCATGCACAAGCAGTGTTTCGATGGCATTACAAACCCCAGTTCTTTGGCATTTTGCATTGATGACTATCTTCAAAGCTTTGTTAAAATCCGCACTCTCATCCACAAAGGCATGGCATAAACCTTTATCGTGTTTTATAACTGGGATGGATGAACTTTGAGTGATAAATCTAACTAGATTTTCGCCGCCTCTTGGGATGATAAGATCTATATATTTATCTTGTTTTAAAAGCTCTTTTACATCTTCTCTATCCCCTTTAAAAAAGCTTATAATCTCTTTTGGTAAGTCATTTTTTGCCAAGATATTTCTAAGGATTTTTGCTATGATTTTATTTGAGTTATAAGCCTCTTTTCCGCCTTTTAAAACACATGCATTTGAGCTTTTAAAGCAAAGTGCCGCGCTGTCGCTTGTAACATTTGGACGAGATTCATAAATGATAGCTATTACGCCTATTGGCACACTTACTTTGTCAAGTCTTAAGCCATTATCTAAGGTTTTACTCTCTAAAATCTCTCCAACTACTTCATCTTGGGATGCTATATTTTTTATAGACTCGGCCATATCTTTTATGCGTTTCTCATCCAGTTTTAGCCTATCTATTAAAGCCGAGCTTAAGCCATTTTCTTTTGCATGTAAAAGATCTTTTTTATTTTCTTTTATGATTTGTTTTTGATTGCTTAAAATCGCCTCACTCATTTGCATCAAAATTTCATTTTTTCGCACACTTGGTAGGAGATTTAAAACATTTGAGGCTTTTTTAACTTTTTTTAACTTTTTTTCCATTTTTTCTTCCTTTTTAAATAATTTTATCTATCTTGCCCTTTAAAAGAAATAATTTTATAAACAAATTTGCCATTTTACATGTAAATACTGTTAAATTTTCTTATATTTTAAACAAAAATTCGCTATATTATATATAAATATTCAAATTTACAAGAGGAAGATGAAAAGTGAAGAAGATATATGATATTGCTGTCATAGGTTCAGGACCTGGCGGGATAAGTGCTGTGGTTGAGGCAAAACATTTGGGTTTAAAAGATATACTTATGCTAGAAAAAGGGCAAAATCACTCAGATACCATAAGAAAATTTTATAAAGATAAAAAAAGAGTAGATAGGGACTACAAAGGTCAAGTTATCGAGCTAAATGGTAGTATAGAGTTTGAAGATGGCACGAAAGAAAGTACACTGGATTATTTTGATGAATTGCTTGAAAGCAAGGGAGTTGATTTTGTTGCAAACACAGAGGTTGAGGGCGTTGAAAAAGTTGGGGATGTATTTTGTATAAAAACATCTAGTTTGGATTATGAGGCAAAAAGCGTGGTTATCGCTATAGGAAAGATGGGAAAACCAAATAAACCAAGCTATAAGATACCAGCTAAAATCAAATCTTTAGTAAATTTCAATCTCGACAAATGCAAAGAAGGAGAGAAAGTTTTAGTTGTTGGTGGTGGAAACTCAGCGGCTGAGTATGTTTTGGATTTGTGCGTAAAGCATGATGCGACTTTAAACTACAGACGAGATAGCTTTGCAAGACTCAATGATATCAACGAAACAAATCTTTTTAAAGCTCAAGAAGAGGGCAAGCTAAACCTAAAACTAGGGGTTGATGTAGTTGGACTTGAGGAAGAAGATGAAAAAGTAAAAGTTTTATTTGCTGATGAAAGCAGTGAGGTTTACGATAGGGTTATTTATGCTATTGGCGGAACGACTCCTGTGGATTTTTTGAAAAAATGCAATATACAAATCGATGAAAAAAACAATCCCATCTTTGATGATGATTTTCAAACAGCAGTTAATGGACTCTATGTGGCGGGAGATATAGCCACTGCAAGAGGCGGTTCTATCGCAATGGCTTTAAATCACAGCTACAAGATAATAGAGCATATTTTAAATAAAAAGTAGCATTTATGAAAAAAAGTTTTGGTTTTTATGTGGGTATTTTTGCAGTTTTTTTGCTTTTTGTGTTGATGAGTGTTGTGTTTTATGTGTATATATTTGGGCAAACAGGTCTTAGTTTTCAAGACCTCTCCAAAAAAGAGCAGTCAAGATACATCTTAAAATCAAAAATGCAAAACAATGCATATCTTAACGGTCAAAAGCAGATTAGAAATGATTTGAGCATAGAAGAAAACGAAAAAAAACATGCCAAAAATTATGAGATTTTAAATGAAAAGATTGTCAATTTACAATTAGAAAAAGAAAGACTTTTAAGTGAAAATAGCATTTTATCAAAAAAGCTAAAATCTCCTAAACAAAACCAAAATGCTTTGAGCGATAAGGAAATATCTTTATTGTATGAGCAACTAGAAAGATTAAAAAAAGAAAATTTTGTCTTAAATTTACAAAACAAGCCTGGTGCTATTAAGTCCACAACTTCAAAGGGCGATGATTTGTTAGCTCTTAAGAAAAAGTACGACCTTTTAGCTGTGGAGAATGAAAAAAATATTAAAAATCTAAAAGAGGCTACTTTAATGCTAAAGAGTTTGAACGAAGAAAATCAAGCTTTAAATGCTAAAAATATATCCTTAAAACAAGCAAAAGATGCAAATTTGACTTTGCAAAATCCTAGAAATGAAATCGCAAGATTAGAAGATGAAAATAGTAAACTTAGGATGGATAATATTTCTTTAAAACAAATAAATGAAAACTTGAAAAAAGATAAGTCCAGGCTTGATGATAAAAATTTGCAAACTACAAAACAAGAGCCTATAAAGTCTGCAAATAAATCACAAAAAAGAACCAACAAGCCCACTCTTTTGGGCTTTGTAAGATGTGATGATATGAAAAAAGGCACAAATTCTCCAACTGATATTTGTAAAAATATAATTTCTGATTTTTTAGACAAATATGATACTAGTTATTTTTATGAGGTTGTACCCATCGTGGACGAGGGCGGATTTGCGAGTTTAAAAAAGGTTCAAAAAAGTTCACTTGGCATCAGCAATAAAGAAATACAAAGGCTAACTAGACTGTCAAATTTGGGGATAGGAAAAGATAGGGCGAAAGTTGGTGGCGACTTGATAAGAGATAAATTTGGAGAAAGTGCTCGGATAAGTTACGCAATTTCCAATATGAATATACCAAAAAAACGAGGATTTGTTATCCGTGTGTACGAATAGTCTTAGTCTTTACCAGTATAAAAATGGCTATCGATACAATAGCGATAGTATAATTTTATATGATTTTATTAGCTCTTTTACATGTAAAGGCGAGATTTTGGATGTTGGTTGCGGTTGTGGCATTTTGGGGCTTTTGATAAAAAGAGATTTTGATTTGGCAAATATTACTCTTTTGGATATTCAAGAGAAAAATGTCATTTTAGCAAAGGAAAATGCTAAGATAAATAATCTACATGTAGATGTAAAAAAGGGCGATTTTTTGGATTGTGAAAGTAAATGCGAGTATGATTTTATCATCTCAAATCCGCCTTTTTATGACAAAGGCAGTCAAAAAAGCACAGATGAGCATCTAGCTAAAAGTAGGTATAGTGAGCATCTTCCCTTTGAGGAGTTTGCAAAAAAAGCATATCAAAGCCTAAAACATAGGGGCAAGTTTTGTTTTTGCTATGATGCAAAGCAGTTGAGTTTTGTTCTTAGCCTTTTGAGCAGCGCGGGATTTGCAGTGGAGAAGATGAGATTTGTCCATTCAAAAAAGGAAAATTCCGCATCGCTAGTTTTGATATTTGCGGTGAAAAATTCCAAAGGAATGTGCGAGATAATGCCGCCGTTTTTTACGAATGATGCAGATGGGCATACAAAAGAGGCAAAGGAGATTTTTATTAGAGCCAACACTAAGAGTTTGACATGGACTTGATAGCAAAAGAGGATTATCCTTATAGATTTGACCCAAATGTTTGTGAAAGTTGCAAGGGCAGGTGTTGCGTGGGCGAAAGTGGATATATATGGGTAAATCCCAAAGAGATTGAAAGTATATGTGAGTTTTTACATGTAGGTTTTGAAGACTTTGCTCATAAATATCTAACAAAGGTTAGGTTTAGATATAGTTTAAAAGAAAAGATTTTTGATGACGGATATGCTTGCGTTTTTTTTGATGAGCAGAAAAAGCAATGTGGTATTTACGAAGTTCGTCCAAGCCAGTGTAGGAGTTTTCCTTTTTGGAATTATTTTAAGACAAGAGTAAAAGAGGTGCAAGAAGAATGTCCCGGTATTTTAGTTTAATTTTAATTAGTTTTTTATTTTTAGCTTGTGCAAAACATACAAAACAAGAGCAAGTTATCAGCACAAATAGTGCCATGGTTGATCTAAATGAGGCAAAAAATGATACAAATTTTATACTTCTTGATGCTCTTATGAACCAATACTACGAACTCGATACTAAAAAATCTTTAAAAATCTTCAAAGATTTCTACGATAAGCGTAAGAGTTTGCCTTTTTTATTGCGTGCGCTGACTTTATCTTATGAACTAGATGATGAAAATACAACTTCTGCTTTATTGGAAGATGGCACAAAAAGGTTTCCTAGCAATCACAAAATCAAAAGATTTCAAGTTGGATATTTCTTACATGTAAAAGAATACAAAAAAGCCCAAAAGATAGCAGAGGAGCTTTTGAAAAAAGAAAAATCCAGCAAGAATTACGAGCTTTTAGGCGTTGCTTATTACATGCAAGATGAGTATAAAAAAGCCCTAAGATGCTATAAAAAGGCTTATGAGAAAAATTCCAATGAAAATAATTTGCTCAAACTAGTAGGCTTGTATGATGAGAAATTGAAAAAGTCAAAAGACGCCATTAGGTATCTGAGTTCACATATTAAGATGAAAAAAGCATCCAAAAATGTATATATGAGGCTTCTGGCTATTTATGGCAAAAGTTTAAATATAAAAGGCTTGATTGATACTTATAGACTTTTATATAAAGATTTTAAAGAAGATGAATACGCAGATAAAGTAATACAGCTTTACATGTACAATAAAAATAAAAACGGCGTTATTGATTTTTTAGAACAAAGTGGCTATGACCAAGATATGCTTATGGATATGTATGCAGAGCGAAGTGAGTTTAAAAAAGCTTATAAGGTGGCAAAAAAAGCCTACGAAAACAGCGACAATGTAGATGATCTAGCCCGTGTTGCAATGTATGAATATGAGTCAAATAAAAAAAATATTACTAAAAAAGTTCTAAAATCCATTTGCAAAAAATTCGACATAGTCATCGAAAAATCCCCTTTATCTTTGTATCTAAACTACTACGGTTATGTTTTGATAGATCATGACTATGAAGTGGATAAGGGCATAAAATATGTAAAAATGGCACTAGAAAAAGAGCCAGAGTCGGTTTTTTATCTCGACTCCTTAGCGTGGGGACATTTTAAGAAAAAAGAGTGTAAAAAAGCTTTGGAGATAATGGAAGAGATAAAAGACAAAAGTAGTGAAGAAGAAATAAAAAAACATTATAAAATCATAAAAAAGTGTGTAAAAAATGCTAAATAATCTAATCAAAAAAACAAAAATTTTAGTTGAGCAAAAGAAAAAAGAATATTCTTACGACTGGCTAGGTCGCTCTTTGGCTTACAATAACTATCCGCCACGAGATGTGTTGGAGCATTTAAAATCAAGCCATGATGACCCTTACCGCATTATTTGTGAGATTAGCAAGGACAAATCAGGAAAATTGGATTTTCTTGTACAAGCTCAAGAGTTTTCCAATGCCAGTGCCAATCTCCTATCTGTGGTAACAAGCGAGTTTTATCGTGATGGGGCAATGGAGCATCTAAGCGGTATCAGACGCTACACTTCAACACCTCTTTTGCAAAAAGATTTTATCATAGATACTTATCAGCTTTTAGAGGCTGCGGTTTTTGGGGCTGATTGTGTGCAATTACATGTTTGTGCTTTGAGTCAAAGAAACCTAAAAGAGTTGATAGCATTTTCAAGGCGGCTTGGTATGGAGCCTATGGTCGATATTCATTCCAAAGAAGAGCTAACAAAAGCTATCTTCGCTGGGGCTGTTTTGATAAGCATAAACCATAGAAATTTGTATGATTTGAGTTTAGATATGGAACTTTGCTACAAGTTAGTGCCGCTCATTCCAAAAGGAAAGGTTATCGTTGCACAAGGCGGGATAGATAGTAAGGATATGATAGAGGATTTAAGCAGAGTTGGCGTTGATGGATTTTTGATGAGTGGATATTTTTTAGATAAAGAAGATAAAACTAGTAGCCTTAGAGAATTAAAGGAGTTTGAGTGATGGAATATTTGTATGCACCGTGGAGAAAGGCTTATTTTACCCAAAAAATGAACACCTGTGTATTTTGTGATGTGAGTGAAAATGAAAAAGACGATGAAGAAAATATGGTTTTATTTCGTGATAGCAAATGTTTTGGTATTATGAATTTATTTCCATACAGCCCAGGGCATTTTATGATAATCCCTTATCTTCACAGCGACAATGTTGAAAATCTTGACACTCAAACTTGGCTACAAATGAGTTTACATGTAAGAAGTGGAATTAAAATGCTAAAAGAGCATTTTGGTGCAAGCGGAGTAAATATCGGTATGAATTTAGGCATAGCAGGGGGTGCAGGGATAAGTGAACATGTACATTATCATCTAGTGCCACGCCACCAAAGAGATACAAATTTTATAACTTCCATTGGAGGTGCGAGGGTAAATGGCATCGAGTTTACGCAAATATATCATAAGCTAAAATCAGCTGTGCCAAAATACTTTGAACTAGAGAAAAATAAGTGAAGATTGTAGAATTTGACCAGCTTGAAAGCTTACATGTAGATATGCTCATAGATGCAAGAAGTCCAAAAGAGTATGAGCATTCACATGTAAAAAACGCACAAAACTTTTATGCACTTAGTGATGAAGAGCATAAAGAGGTTGGAACTATCTATAAAAATATATCCCATCATCACGCTAAGGTTTTGGGTGCATCTTACATCTGTAAAAACAGCGCGCGACATTTGTTGGAACTAGAGAAACTTTTAGATGGGGGTGCTAAGATAGGGATATATTGTGCCAGAGGTGGACTTCGCTCTTCTTCTTTGGCTATGATTTTAGAGCAGGTTGGTTTTAGGGTTTATAAGATAAAAGATGGCTACAAAGGGTGCAGAAAATATATCTTAGATTACATCGAAAAAGAACCCAAGCTTGAACTTATAACTCTTTTTGGAAACACAGGAAGTGGAAAAACCGAGCTTATAAAAGCCCTTAGTCCAAGTGTTGATCTAGAGGGTTTGGCAAATCATCAAGGCTCTACCTTTGGGCAAATTCACGGGATGCAACCTAGTATGAAAAGTTTTCAAAATGAGCTTTTTTATCATCTTAAGGCCCTTGAGAATGAGAAAGTTTGTTTCATCGAGGGCGAAAGTAGAAAAATAGGCTCTATCACTTTACCAAAGGCTTTGCATGAAAAGATGAGGCAAGGAGTTAATGTAGAGATTGTATCTGATATGAAACATAGAGTGGCTAGGATAGTTAAAGAATATCTTCACATAAGCGATGAATATTTTTTTACATGTATGCAAAAGATAAAGCCTTATATGAGCAAAAAGGTTTTAGATGAGATAATCCATCATTATAAGATAGATGATAAAAGCAAAGTTGCACATTTGCTACTTGAAAACTACTACGATAAAGTTTATAAAAAGCCCTCTCATGTGGATTTTGTTGTGAGATTTGATGATGATATGGAGCAGAGCTTAAAAGAGTTAAATGCAATCAAATTACATGTAGATACTCACATGTAAACAAAATACATGTAAACTACAACAATTTCAAAGCTTTTTCATTAAATCTATAAGTTTTATGCCCAACTTTTACTAAGATATTTTTATTGGATAAGATTTTAAAAAGTTTTATCAAAGTTGGCTTTGATATGGAAATCTCTTCCATTATCTGCGTATAAGAGGCATTAAAACAGTCCTCATCATCGAGGTTGTTGATGATGTATTTTACCACATCAACTTGTTTGCTGTCTGTTATAGCAGAGATAATCTTTATAGCATTTGAATTTTTTCTTATCTCTTGGAGCTGATTTAGGGGCAGTAAAATATCGTATAGAGTATTTAAAAGTTCATTTATATTGATAGGTTTGATGATGTAGTTTTCAACCTTTAGTTTTATAGCCTCTATTAGGTATTTGGTATCTGTGTGTGCGGTTGTTAGGATGACTGGCGTTTGAATATTTTTTTCTTTAAGTCTTTTTAGAAATTCGATACCGTTTTCATTTTTGAGTAAAATATCAGATATGATAACATCGATTTTTTTCTTAAGCAAGATTTCTAAAGCCTCGTTTGAAGTTTTCGTTGTATATATGTTTTTGACAAAGTCTTCTAGCACATCGCTTGTATGTTTTAGTAAATGTTCATCATCTTCAAGATATAAGATATTATAATTTTGTAAAATATCATAGTTTTTATTCATCATCATCTCCTTTTAATGGGATTTGCATGGTAAACAATGAACACTTTTGAGGCTTATTGTTTATTACATGTAAGATTTTTTTGTATAAAATTATCCCGTTCATATGTTTTTCGACCATTTGTTTTGACATGTAAAGTCCTATCCCTGTTCCTGCACTTTTATATTTTGTCGTATAATACGGCTCAAAAATCTTAGGAATTATATCCTCTTCTATCCCGCCACCGTTGTCAAGCACTTCAATTATAGCATTTTTTTGATTTTTTGAGGCTGTAATTTGTATAATTTTGTCATTTTTTTGAGTTTTCAGAGCATCTTTTGAGTTGGATATGAGGTTTAAAACTACATGTGAGAGTTCGTTATAGTAAGTGTTTAGCTGTACATTATCTTTTATATCAATGATAATTTTGATATTTTCTTTATCGAGTAGGTATTTAGAAAGTTCTATACTATGCTCAATACAAGAGCTAACTAAAAAAGTGCTTTTTGTTTTGTTTGGAGAGAAGAAATTTTTAAAATCCTCCAAAGTTTGCGACATATTGTTCGCTAAAAGTAAAGCGTCTTTTACTTTATTATCTACAAATTCATCTGTGAGTTTTCCGTGTTGCATCTTAGTTTGAAAAGATTGGATTATCATGGTAATTGAGCCTAGTGGTTGACGCCATTGATGGGCTATGTTATTTAGCATTTCGCCCAAACTAGCAAGTCTAGCTTGTTGAAACATTATGAGATCTTTTTTTCTATTTTGTGCCACCTCTTTTGATATTTTTATCCTTAGATAGTTGTTGAGTTCGGTTAGCTCTTTTGTTTTTTCTTCCACTTTTTGCTCCAAAGAATTATGCAATTTTCTAAAGTTATTGATAATATAAATAGATAAAAATATGGATAAAATAAATATTAAAATAATAGATATGATGGAGAAGAACATAATGTACTGAAAAACCATCTGAATATCATTTTTCTCTTCTATTGTTATTGTTAGGTCGTATTTTATTAGGTTTGAGATTTTTGATGAAATTTTATCAGTTTGAAGTATTATTTTAGTTAAGATTTGTTTATCTTTGTTCTTTGAAAACAAATCTATGTATTTTTGGGTTAAATTGATTTGTTTTTGAAGATCATCTCTTAATTTATTGTGAGTTTGCTGGCGATTTTGTATCTTTTTTTGAATATTAAATATTTTATTTATGTAATAACTTAAAAAATAGTCAGAATTTTTGAGTAATATTTCCTCATTGTATCTTATCCAGTCTTTTTTTACATGTAAATGGGATGCGTTTAAAGCTTGTGTTACTTTTTGAAATCCAATCTGATTGTGCTCAAAATCCTTTAAAGTATTTTTAATCTCAACTTTGTAGATATTTTTTATATTTTCAAGTTTCATTAGAGATTTTGTTCTTTTGTCAAATAAAATATCAAAATTTTCTTTTATAACAAAGGTTGAAAATTGTGAAAGCAACACCGTAGATATCATACCTCCAGCGATAATTAGCACTAAGATTATAGTTTTATATTTGAAACTTAGATTGTCAAGACAAGAGAAAATATTTTTTACCATTTTTACCATTTTTTACATCTTTTTTATTGAATTTTATATTTTTATACCATAGTTTACAAAAAAAAAACTTTATAGTAAATATATTTTAACTGATACTTTCTATCAAAGTAAAAAATATTTTAACATTTAAGTATATTTTAAGCATAATTAGCTAGGTATTGTGGTAAAATGCACTTTACCAATTAAGATAAAAGGTATTTTTTTATGCAAGAATTTGTTTACTACAACCCACAAGGCTTAGATTTTCCACTTAGCGATGAGATATGCGTAAGTGATGATTTAAATGATATGGAAAATGAGGAATTTTTGGTATCAAATTCTTCTAAAGTTCAAGCTCACATTAACGCAAGAGAGATTGACTTTTATATACAAAATTCAAAAGACAGTTTTAGCCAAAAGATAACAAACATATCAAAGCTTTATGAGATTGCGGCGACCAAATACGACTTCGCTCAGGATATTTCGTATGAACAAGAGATAGGAAAAGAAGTTTTACTTATAACAAATTCACAAAAACAATACGAGGACTTCTTATTACATGTGGAGTTTGATGATTTTGATATATTTAGCATTGATGAAAAAGATCTTATAAGCATAAAAGGTCATATTGGCAACTTAAGCGTAGAAACTAGCAGTGAAGACAAACAAGTAAAGTTACATGTATCTCAGATAGTTTGGTTTGATGCCAAAGAAGAGGGTAAAAAACAAAGTGGTTGTTTTGACCCAAATGAGCTTGGCATTGAACAAAGCATAAATACCCTAAAAGAAAACATAAACTCATACTCATATAGAAAAATCACAACTTACGACAAAACCATTTGCCAATACCACGAAAGACGAGAAGAGATTTGTTCAAAATGTGCTGAAGTTTGTCCTACTGTGGCTATCTTAAAAGATGATGAAAAAAAGCATCTTGTTTTTTCTCAGATTGATTGTCATGGTTGTGGTGGCTGTATCTCTGTTTGTCCTAGTGGGGCGTTAGACTATGCTCCAACAAATAAAGATGCCATCTTTGAAATAGCGAAATTTTACGAAAACACTCATCCACTTATAATCCCTTCAAAAATGGATATTCAATCCTTACATGTAGATTTAAAAGAAAATGTTTTACCTTTTATGATAGACGGCGAGAAATTTTTAGATGAAAACCATCTTTTAACTCTAGCACAGATTTCGGGCTCACAGCTTATATTTTATACGGATTTTTTATCAAAAGGCACAAAAGATGCCATAAAGATAGTAAATGACATTTACCAAAAAAGATATAAAAAAGATCTTATTTTGATAGCTATGAATGAAGAAGAACTAAAAGAGAACTTACATGCAATCTCTTTTGTTGAGCATTCGCAGTTTAGTTTCAACCAAAGTGGACTTAGAAAAAGAGAGATATTTTCCCATAGACTTCATCACATAGTAGGGGAAAATGATTTGGGTGTGGTAAAAACAGGAGAACATATACACTACGGAAAAGTAAAGGTAAATGAGTCAAATTGTACCTTGTGTTTGGTTTGTGTTGGTGCATGTAATGTGGACGCACTTCAGGCTGATGCTAAAGATAATAGTTTGCGAATAAATCCGAGTCTTTGTACATCTTGTGGATATTGTGAAGTATCTTGTCCTGAGAAAGATTGTTTAAGCATAGAGCGAGATGTGATTGAGCTTAATCCAACTTGGTTTAAAGAAAGTATTTTAGCTCAAGATGAGCTTTTTGCATGCGTTGAATGCGGAGTCGAGTTTGCCACTAAAAAATCCATAGAAAAAATCGCAAATATGATGACGCCTGTGTTTGGTGATGATAAAGTTAAGATAAGAAGTTTATATTGTTGTGCGGATTGTAAGCCGAAGATTGTGATGCAAAATTTTTATGACAAACAAAGAGGAGTAACAAATGGATAAAAATAAAATAAACAAGGCAAGAGCTTTATATTATAACCTTTTTGCAAACTTTTTTGTAGTTCCAACTGATACTAGCTCTTATTTGGAGTTTATTGCTTTGATTAAATTTTTACAACAAAACTCTCTTGATAACACTTCAAGCGAGTCTTTGAAAAAGATTTTGGATATGCTTGATAGCAGTTGCAATGTTGTTTTGATGCAAGAGTTTGATGAGATTTTTAATGCACCAAATTCAAAAAATATCCAGCTTAGTGCCTCATTTTATGATGAGGGAGTTCAAAGCGGAAAAAAACGACTTGAGATGATCAATTTTGTAGCCAAAACTGCTCTAAGAAGAGATGAAAAAAACTTTTTTGAATACGAAGATAGCGTGGGATTTATATTTGCTTTTTTAGCTCAACTTTGTGATGAGTTAGCAGGTGGAAAAAGCGAATATGAAAATACTGTTCATTGTGTATTTGCTGAAATTTTAAATGATTTTATTGATGAACTTGCTAAGGATGTTTTTGAGCATAAAAGCTCTTTTATTTACAAAGAAGTTATGGTGGTTTTGCATTCATTTATAGAATTTGAGAGATTGTTTTTGGGTGTTTCAAAGCCAGCTGTTAAAACAAAAGTAGATAAAAAAGAAAAGACTGAAAGTATAAGTGAGGAAGAAAAACAAAGACGAGCTAGAAACAAAGAGCTTAAAAAACAAGGTCCAAAAAAAGAAGATGACTACAATTTGTTTGATGTGCATTATGATGTAGAAACAGACATTTAAAACCTTGATAAAGAGGTTTTATAAAGATTATGTATTAATTTTTATAAAGTCTCTAAGTGATGAGGCTAATTCTAAACAAGGAGGCCAGTTTTGCAAAAAAGCAGAAGGGATTTTGTAAAAAAAGCAGGTCTAGCAACTGCTGGTTTAGCTACGGTTGCAGGTACTAGTGCATTTGCTAGTGCGAACAATGAGGACTCAGGCGGAGTAGTAAAGGGAACTTCAACAAAAAAAGAAATTCTCTACAAAAAAACTCCATCTTGGGAAGAGTATTATAAAAACGCAAAGTAAGAGGAGATAAGTATGTCAGTAGCGTATGAATCTTTGAGTGCAAGAATAGGAAGAAGGTCATTTTTAAAAATGGCAGCTCTTGCTAGTGCATTTGGAGTTACTACATCTTTTGCAAGTTCTAAAGCTACAAGAGAGGCAACGGAAGAGGAGATAAAAAATCCATTTCCAGGTTCAAAGATGGTAAGAACTATCTGTACCGCCTGTTCAGTAGGCTGTGGTATCGAAGCAGAAGTACAAAACGGAGTTTGGGTAAGACAAGAGGTTGCACAAGATCACCCTGTATCTTTAGGTGGTCATTGCTGTAAGGGTGCGGATATGATAGATATGGTTCGTTCGGAAGTTAGAGTTAAACATCCTATGGTTAAAAAAGGTGGAAAATGGACTAAGATTTCATGGGATGAGGCACTTGATAATATCGCAAACAAGCTTGAAGATTTAAGAAAAAAAGATGGTCCAGATGCGACTATGTTTTTAGGTTCAGCGAAATTCAACACAGAGCAGTCGTATTATTTTAGAAAATTCGCTGCTATGTTTGGAACAAACAATATAGATCACCAAGCTAGAATTTGACACAGCTCAACAGTCGCC
>PDWI01006367.1_pt1 | contig 14838 bp, 7 predicted proteins | sample 1430891 | NCBI WGS metagenome assembly PDWI01 (sample SAMN01162508, study PRJNA174530) | Oral metagenome, whole genome shotgun sequencing project. | biome: Marine environment; feature: Marine mammal; material: Swab sample of the gingival sulcus; isolation source: swab sample of gingival sulcus... | reverse complement strand
CATCAATATCTATTGTTACTGCTTCACTATCAACTCTCTTAATATCACCTTCTTTTACCACAACTTCTTCTCCATTGCTATAATTAATCACTTTATAACTAGCAATTCCTTCATCAGTTTTAGCAGGATTGGTTTCATCATCAATACCTACAACACAGGTAAATCGTGTTGCATTCTTACTGAGTTTAATATCAATTCTTCCTGCTGAATGAGTGCCAACACCGTATTGATAGACTTTCCCTTTTAGGGTTAAAGGGTTACCAGAGATAGAGCGATTTTTTTTCATTGTTCCCCAACCTGTTGTTCCCTTATTGATAACGTCAAGTTGGTCTAAACGAATAGTTTCTGCTGACAGCAAAAAAGTCAGAGATAAAAACAACAATAAAACATTCAACTTTTTCATAGTAATATAAAGGAAATAACAAAATTCACGACAAATATAAACAAAAAAATGGAAATATCAATTATTTCAACAAATAGATTAAAAATTGTTTTTTTAGTGTTGCTTTTTAATACACAAAAGATTTTCGTAAAAATCTCAAAGACGAGAACACATTAGCATATTACATTAATAAAAGATTACTTAGGCTTTGCCTCGCAAAGACAGGTTAATACCAACTTAGATAACTAACTTTATAACTTCCACAAGTATAAAAACAAAAAAAGAGACTGCCTATAAGACAATCTCTTTTTACTTATATAAATATGATCAATTCATTATTGAACAATTACTTTTGCAACTCCTTGTTTTCCAACAACAGTAACAATATAAATACCTGCGTTTAATTGACGTTTTGCATTTATCTTTTGTCCACTAATGCTATAAACATTTAATACTGCATTTGCATCAGTAGAAAGTATTCTACCTTCTTTTACGAATATTCCAAGTTCTTGTGCTGAAATACCTTTTACACCTAAATCTGTTCTTTCAGTGAAAGCCCAATCATTTCCAGCATCATCACCTGTTGATGGTTTCCAAACACCAACATCACCTGTATCGTGATTTCCAAAACTATTTAATTGATTATAAATAGGATTTCCATCTTCATCTTGTGCTAAATATTCTATTACGAAGAATTCTAAGTCTTTTACAGGCGTTCTACCTACTCTAAAAGAAAGTGCATCTTCTGCATCACTGATATAAAGTATATCTTTATTAGCAGGACTTACAACAATTGGAGTATTAGGCTCTGTTTTTGAATAAATATTGAAGTGTCCATCGTCTGTTTTAACAAATTTAAATTTATAAATGTCTTCTTCATTACTTACTGCTTTTGAATAACGTAATCTGCTATAAGTTTCACCATCAACTTCTACTTCCTCTATTTTCCAGAAGTTATACAATCTTTCTACTGTACCATCTTCCAATGTATTGGTATGTTTGTCATGTACTAAATAATAATGGTCTTCTGCATCGTTGCTAAATAGAAATGGGGTACTCATTGAATTGTTTAATTCATCAATAGCTGTTTGTAATGCAGTAACTGCATCATTTACTTCGTCTTGTGTTGCTGTACCACTCTCTTCTTTTGCCAATACTGCTTCTGCATTGGTACGTGCTGCTACAAATGCGTCCCATTTTTCTTGGCTAAATTTAGCCAAACCTGTTCCTGTTGGATAATCTTCTGCTTTCATACCTCTTGCAGTGTTTACCAGTTCAGTTAATTGTGCAAAATCAACTTCTCCATCTAAATAAACACGTTCAAATTTAAGTGCATTACCGACATCATGAGCAACATTATAGAAACCAACAATGGGTTGACCTGCATAAGCAAAATTCATCTGGTCTCCTGTTGCTTCTTCTTTTACCAAGAAACGCCCTTCTGAGCCATTAGAAGTTGGTGTTCCAAAAATCCAAGTTGTTGAAGGAACTGTTGCATCTACCACAATCCAATTTCCTGTTTTTCTTGAAATAGGATTTTGTTCATCTGCTTTGCTATAAATATAAAAACCTTTTTTACCATCAACTTTTACAAACTTAAAGATATTGTTATCTGCTTGTGTATATTCGGTTGTTACTTTTAATCTTTGAATAACGGTAACACCATCATCTGGATCTACATCTTCTTCTACTGTCATATAATCAGGTGTACCTCTCATATCTGAAACTTTGTAGTAATAACTTTTGACATCAGTAGAGAATTTTATGGGAAGAATTAATGAATTGTCTAATTCGTTTAATGCATTTTCTAATGCTTGAAGTGCCTCATCAACTTCTTGTTGTGTAGCCGTGTCTTTATAATTAGGGTCTTCAATAGGATTTCCTTCTGGTATATTATCAACAATGGCTTTAGCAGCATCTCTTGCTGTTACAAAAGCATCCCATTTTTCTTGTGAATATTTTCCAGGAGTATCACCAGTAGGATATTCGGTGTCAGAATAATTTTTCACTTGATTGTATTTTGCCACCAACTCTTCATAATTAGTTCCTTCTACCCAGCGAATAATTTCAAAATCTCCTAATGCCGAACAATATCCTTGATCTTCTGGTTCTGGGAAAGAAGCAACTAATCCTACTGTTATTTTTGTAGCTGCTGATAATTCAAAAGATACTTTTCCTGCAAGTCCATTCTCTAAATCTGTGGACAAACGTGCGTATCCTAAAACATTTGCATTGTTTTTAAGGTCAATTGTATCAGGGATTACTGTTGTTCCTTTTGTAACTACCAAGAAAGTGTATTTAGCACCTGTTCCATCTTGTCCCCAGTTTACTTTTACATCAAATTTTCCAACAGGAAGTTCTGTTTTGGTTGTTTGGAAAACTTTCATATTGTCAAACGAAGACGCAAATCCATCCCAACCAGATGTAAGTGTTAATGCTCCTCTAATTTTTCCTTGACGTCCTTTTTTTAAGTCAACGTGCCAACAAGTTGCTTGTTGGCCTTCATCTCCTTCTGACCAACCAAAAGTTCCAAGCGTTCCTTCTAATTGCCAAGGTGCACCGAGAGTATGAAAACGTTCCATATCTACTTGATATGAATTATCTCCTCCTCCTAAGGTAAGTTGAAAAGTATGTCCATGCACAAGCACGTCTTCTGGGTCAAAACTTGCTACTGTATCCCCTACCTCATCAATTTTGTTTTTGTAATAATATGGATCGGTATAATTCTCCATATACGTTTTGATTACATTTACTGGTTTTTCAGCAAATGAAAATAGTCCACAGAATAAAACTGCGAAACTCATAAGAAGTAATTTCTTTTTCATAGTTTTTAAATTTTTATTAATTAAATATGATAATTTGATTATGCAAAGAAAACATTTTTTTTAGAAAAAACAAAAAAAACTATTTAAAATTTTCTTATTTCTATAAAAAATGTTAGAACTTACTATTATTTTTTAAGATTACTTCACTCATTGCTCGTTCGTAATAACAAAAAAACGGTAAAATTTTCTACTCAATTTTACCGCTTTCTATTTCTTTTCTTCTACTTATTCCTCTGTTGGATTATACTGTATTTTTAGCTCTTCTTCTATCAGTTTGTATGTATTTCCATCTTTGAATTTAAATCTTAAATTAAAGATTTTGAAGTAAAGATAAACCCCCGGTGAAATTTGACGTTTTTCGTTTGTAAACGTATTATTATACAGATTTTTAGGGTCTGTTGGATTTTCTTGAATGACCTCTAAATTTTTGTATTTTTTTATGTGTACGTTATGCAACTTTATTTTATCTGTTTCATAAAAAGGGTCTTTATCTATCTCAATAACAAAACTATTATCATTGATTTCCTCCAATGTTTCAAATTTTCTTTTTCCTACTACTGTTCGTATTGAATTTGCGGTTAAAGGAAACACTTTTGGACTTGCCGAAAGCCGTGTTGTATCACTACCATTTATAATTCTTGCAGTAACGGAATAGATAGGTGCTCTTTTGGTGTTAGCCCAACTGTTTTTATAATAAATTTGATATAGTGCTTGATGATGCACTTCTGATATTTCATAATTATCAACAGAAGCAATCTTATAGTTTAAGAAATAGGTTGTATCAGGTGATAATTGTTCTAAATTTCTCAAAACAACGGGAATCTTCGCAGTAGAAGTTCCTGCTTTTATAACTGCTTTTGTAGATGTTAATGTATAAAACTTCGGTTTTAATATTTGAGCAAACTCTTCTGTTTTAATATCAAAGTTGGATTTATTGTAGGCATTGAAAAGACTATCTGCTGGTTCAATAAATACAGTTATATCTTTTTTAGGATTTACTGTTCCTCCCACTCCAACGGTAATATACATAATGCTATCAGATGGATCTTGTAAATCAAGTACCGTCCTATCAAAAATTTTGAAAGGATTATTTCCACCCATTATATAAACCACTTTTTTGTACTGCTCTTTATTAAAATCAAATGACCCTTCACAACTTACCATTGCTACTCCTAATAAGAGAGTGAATAGTACTATTATTTTATTTTTAGTCTTCATTTATTTATTTTTATAAGGTTTATTCATTTCATTATTTGTTATATCCTGGATTTTGATCCATTTTAGACACTTTCAATAATTCGTCGTGAGCTAATGGCAACCACACCAATCTTTTATCGGTTACTCTATCACGAATTACTTGGGTATTTACATTTACAAGCTCATAGAATTTGTTTCTTTCTTCTTCAACATTTAATCCTTTGAATGTACCTCCCAAGTCTTCTTTTAGATAATCTCCCCAACGACGTACATCATAAAAGCGTTGATTTTCGTTAAAGAATTCAATATCACGTTCACGTTTGATAATCTCTCTCATATCAGATTTAGAGCCAATGGTTGTTTCTCCTGGAAGTCCAACACGGTGTCTTATTCTATTGAAATATTTTAGAATTTCAGTTTCATCTCTTGAATAAGTTTTTGTAACCTCCATACCGTAAGCATCTTTGTCTTTAATCTCAACAGGATTATCCAATTCGTTTAATGCTTCTGCATAACTTAACAATATCTCTGCATAGCGAATAATGGGGAAAGATTTATTAAGGACTGAGTTGTTACCGTCTTCATCTTTAAATGCATCATCATCGTGTATATACTTAACAGGCACATATCCCGTAGAAGTATAATCGTCTTTATTAGTACCAGCTCCTTTTTTACCAAAATCAGTCTGTGCTTCGTAAATCACTTGTTTCTTACAATGTTTTGAGTTAGTAGCACTACCCAATAACCAATATCTACCTGAGAATCCAATATTTGCATAAAAACGCATTTCTCTATTTTCATACATCAACCTATTACTTGTTTTTAGGAATTTATATCCTGAAAAGAAATGGTTTTTCTTCGCTTTTGTTTTTGGGTCAGGGCTATATGGATATTCAGCACTTGGATTATCAATGGTGCGTCCATCTCTCATATAAAATTTATCAACCACTTTTTGAGGTACTGACATACCTCCCCAACCACCAAGGTTGCGTGGGAATGAGTGTGCAATATAAGCCTTTACATTATAGGCTTTTTCTATTCCCCAAATCACTTCTTTGTTAAATTTAGGAAGTGCTTCTCCACTAAACATATCTTTATAAGAGTGATAAGGGTCAATTTGACCTACTGTTACTGTATTAGTAACCATACCATTAGGGTCAACATTCGCAGGTAATGCTGGTGTTAGCTCGTATTTAGGTACAGTATGCAATTCGTAATATCCCATATCAATCACTCTTTTGGCTGCGTGAGCCGCTACTGCCCATTTTTTCTCATCATAATTTTGAGAAACATAATGAACTGGATTACCATTGGCATCTTTTTTATGGGTATTAACCCAAGAACCATAGTATTTTTTAGCGGCATCTCCTCCATTAAACAAAGGACTTGCTTGTTGTAATCTTAATCTTGCTATCAATGCCAAAGCAGCTCCTTTGCTCGGTCTTCCATAGACTGCAAGTGGCATTCTTTCTTGCGTTGGCATACTTTTAGCTGCCAATTCAAATTCATTAACAATATAATCAACCGACTCGTCATAAGTAGAACGAGGTTTATTAAAATAGTTAGCATCTTTGGTTGAGTCGATAATATCATCTCCTGCAATCAAAAGAGGTCCCCAATTCTGCAACAAAAAGTAATAAGCATAACCACGCATAAAATGTGTATAAGCAATATATTCTGCTTTTTGCGAGATAGACATACCCGGCACATCTTTTACTTTTATAAGCATCTCGTTGCATCGGTTAATAATTTTATACATCCTATCCCAAATATACATTGTAGAATTTTGAACATTATAAGCATTTACTTCACCTACGGTAAATAGAAGACCGGGATACCGATTTGTTTTCCAACGTGCTGTTAGTTCATCACTTGCCAACTCACCAGGTGCATACGATGCCCCCCAAATTCTATCTGCACTAGGGAATAACGTTGCAGTATTCCATAGATACCCTTCGGCATTTTTACGGGTATGAAATATACTGTCCTCTTTCAACGTATCTAAGAAGTAACTATCTACATTCAAAAAGTTACAAGAAGAAAACCCTCCACTTATCAATACGATGAAAAGAGCAATAATTATTTTATTTATTTTTTTCATTTTAATTCTTGTTTTAGAAGTTTACATAAAATTGTAGTGAATATCTTGCTGGAATAGGATATTTTCCACCATTATATTGTGCTTGTTCTGGGTCAAAATATTTAACCTTATCAATGGTAAATAGGTTGTTCATTACCAATTGAATATCAATAGAACTGATTCCTGTTGGTTTCAAAAATTCATATCCAACTAATTTATAACCAAATCTTAACTCTTGTAATCTGACAAACGATCCATCTTCTTTCCAGAAAGTTGAAAGTTGAGAGTTGTTTTGGCTATTACCATAAGATAATCTTGGGAACATAGCATTGGGGTTTTCAGTAGCTGGGTCACCAGAATACCACGCTGGTGTCCAACGATTTTTTTGGTCTCCCACAATTTCAAGTACGTTACCTAATTCTCCACTATAAAATGGTATCCAACCAAATTCATATCCATTTCCAGCACGGAAATATTCCACTGCTCCTGAACCTTTTAACAAAACACCTAAATTGAATGATTTGTATCTAAATTCTCCCCCTACTCCATACATTAAACGAGGAAGATTGTTGGTATAACTCAATGGTACTTTATCATAATCGCTAATAATACCATCTCCATTCACATCTTTATATTTAATATCTCCAGGACGATATTTTCCAAAAGTTTGTACCGGACTTGTTTCAATATCTTCTTGGTCTTTGAACAATCCTTCTGCAATCAGTCCTCTTTGTACTCCAAATGGATAACCCGTTTTTTTCAAATAAGGATAAAGAGGTTCTGCTTCTTCATAGTGGTCTATAAAGTTAGCAGCATAAGTATAATTGGCACGTATGGTAAAATTCATATCTTTGGTAATATCATACTGAAAAGCAACATTACCATCAGACCCATAAGAGTGCATACTTCCGACATTACCATAAGGGATATTTACCAAACCTGCCCAACCAGGGATGGTTTCTCTTTTCAAATAGATATGATTACGAGTGTCTTTGTAAACATCAAAAGTAAATGAAATTTTATCTTTAAACAATTTTCCATCAACACCAATGTTTTGTTTTATCGCTTCCTCCCAAACAAGATTTTTTGCTCCAATTTGAGTTTTAACGACACCTTCACCATTGTATCCCCAAGTAACCATAGCATCATTATCCACCAATGTTAAATAAGGAAAACGTACTAAATACCCCCACTTATCTTTGGCTATTTTATCATTTCCTGCCAATCCGTATGAACCACGAATTTTTAAGAACGAAAGCCAAGGAAGATTGTCTTTGACAATATCATATTCAGAAGCTACCCAACCCAAAGCAATAGAAGGGAAGAAACCAAACTGTTGTCCAGAAGGGAAGTTGGCAGAACCTGTATATCCAAAGTTAGCATCTAAGAAATAAGTATTATCATATCCATAAGTCAAACGACCTGCCAAAGCTTGATAACGTTGAGGAATATTTCCCATACCATTAGAAGTGGTACGCCAACGAGTATCTTGCACATCGTCCATCTCGTAGTTCAATAATGCCCCTACATTATGAGCTCCAAAATCTCTTGTCCAATTGATTGTAGAACGCAAATAATATTTTCTCCATTGATTTATCTTTTTAAAATAATTCACATTGGTTTTCTTAATGGTTTTAGAAAGTTGAAGTTGTCCATTAGAAAAACGCCCACTTGCCTTATACATATCTGGTAATAAGAATCTTAATTCGTCTAACCAAGTTTCGTAATCGGAAGCAACTTGCAATTTTGCAGTAAGCCCTTTTACCAAGTTTCCAAAATCTTGATCCAAAGAGACTGTAATCATATTACGATAATGCGTTTGGTTAGAATATCCAGTTTCGTTCAACATTGTATAAGGAGAAAACATATCATTAGCTCCATAAGTAGGCAATTGCCCTGTTGAATAACGTGTTGGGAACAAAAGTGGAGTTAATGTACGTGTCAAATTCCACAATTGGTTTGTATTTTCAAAACCCGGTTTTTCAGAAATGGTTACATATCCATCTGTACCAAAATATAATTTAGTAGATTTGGTTAAATTCATATCCACATTGGCACGATATGTTACCTTTTGATAAGCGACATTGTTAGAGAAACGAGAATCTTTGTCTTGTTTATAGGCAGCACTTTCATTAGAGTATCCCACACTAACAAAGTATTTTGAAATACTACCTCCACCACTTGCATTCAAATAGTAAGTTTGTTGAAGTGATAACGGATTTAATATCTCTTTTTGCCAATTTACATTAGGATAAAGATCTGGGTCTAATCCGTATTGAATTAACTGCATTTGCAAATCATCATAAATCGGTATTCCACCCGATAAAACACTTGCTTCGTTTGCCAAAGATGCATATTCAGGTGCTTCCAAATAGTTAGGCATACGTTTTAATTGAGATACAGTATAGTTGGCACGAGCCGTAATAGTTAGTTTTCCTTCTTTCCCTCTTTTGGTAGTAATAAGGATAACCCCATTCGCACCACGCACTCCATAAACAGCGGTTGCAGAAGCATCTTTCAGTACCGAGAAACTTTGCACGTCAGCAGGGTCTATTTGGTCTAACGTTCCTTCCAATCCATCAATTAACACCAACGGTTTGGCACCTCCACCAAATGTTCCAATACCACGTACCCAAAATTCAGAAGTATTTTTTCCAGGTTCACCACTATTTTGCATTGTTACAATACCAGCAATACGTCCACCCAACATATTGTTAATAGAAGTAGCAGGTGCTTGTAAATCTTTTACATTTACACTTGAAATAGCTCCTACGATACTCACCTTTTTTTGTTGTTTTTGTCCAAATACGGTTACTGTTTCAAGCATTTTATCATCGGGCTTCAATTCAAGTCTAAAATCTTTTTGAGATTCAAAAAACTGTTTTTCTACCGTTTGATACCCTACATAAGAAAATTGTAGATACGCCCCCTTAGGCACATTCATCTTAAATTTTCCATCGAAATCGGTTTTCACCCCAACTCCCGGTTGGTTTTTGATAACAACACTTGCCCCTATCAAAGGCTCTTTGTTCTCATCAACTAACGTACCTGATATTGTCAATCTATTTTGTGCATTGATGCTCAAAAAAGAGAAAAACAATAACATTGCGATTAATGTTTTTTTCATATCTATTTGATTATTTTATATTTTTAATATTCTTTATTGAACTGCTAATTTACGAATAATATGGTTTCGTGTGTCGGCAATATAAATTGTTTCATCTCTTGCTACTGCAATTCCCATTGGGAATTTGAACTGAGCAATATCGGGTCCACCGTCCACATTTCCAGGTTCGTTGGGTTTTCCAATCAATGTTTTTACTGTTGCTACATCGTCCGAAAGTTTTGTATCAATGGTTCTAATACAATGATTACCCGAATCGGCAATATACATTACCGCATTTTTATCAAATGTTATCTGACGTGGATAGCAAAAACGTGCTTTTTTCAATCCAGCATCAGCCCAACCTTTGGATTCCCCTGATGACAAACCATCTGCCATACCACCAGCCCAAGGCTTAATATTTACTGTATCTTTTTCACCTGTTTTATTACCTTCATTATCAAAAACATCTTTTTTGGTTAGTCTTATTTTGAAAATAGAATGACTACCAGCAGAACAAGAGTACAATACTTTTTCATCATTAGGATCAAACATTAAATAATTATCTGTTCCATCTCCATTCTCTACACTAGCACCAAAGTTATAACCAGAACAAAGAATGGTAATTTTACGAGTACGTGGATTTATCATTAACACTTGTCCTTTGAACATAACGGTAAAAAGCATTCCGTCTGATTTGCGTGTTACGAAACTAAACTTCCAATTGTTTTTAAGAACAGCAGCCGCTTCACCGCTGGGACGCAACGTTTTTAATCTTGGAGAATAGTTCTCATCTGCATTTAAAATGTAAAAATCGGCTCCATCATCAGTAGGAATGTAAATGGTACTTCCTGTTGGGTTAATCGTAGGAGCATTAATTAATTTTGCCTCTTGCATAAAATCAACACGATTTTCTTTTTCATTAAGCAATAAGAAACAGCCATTCATTGTTTTACCAGCCGTTGTTTTGGGGTGCAAACTTTCATCTAACAAAGCACCACCATCAACACCACCTTTATTGAAAAGACGTTCAACAACCAATACATTTTTCAAAGAATCCACACAAAGAAACATAGGACCTGAAAAACTACAAGAACTCAACGTTCCACCCTGTGTTACAGCTGTTTCTGCTTTTTCAAAGAAACGTCCTGCCACAGTGGTTACAGTGGTTTCTGTTTTATAATGAAAACGCTTTGAAATCGTAGTTTCTCGTTCTTCACCTTTATCGGTTTTTGTTTTTACCCAAATCTCCAAGTTATCTTTATAAGTTAATTTAGGAACCATCAAATAGATTTTTTCTCCATTAGAGGTTACAATTGAACCTTTTACAGTATCCATCTTACCTGTTCCTACACCATTTTTGTCTTTTAGTTCACTAACAAACAAAACACTTAAATTGGCTGTGTCAGTTCCAAAATTTTCTCCACTAATAATCATTGGCACAGCAATACCACCAGAATCGGGCGTAAAGCTCGTGATTTTGGTTGGTTTGTTTCCATCTGCCAATTTTATTGGAATTTTATTTTCTCCTGTATCATCACCATTAAATAGATGACAGCCAACAAAAGAGAAAAAAACAAAAAACATCAAAAGCATAGACAAAACAGAAGATAATTTTCTTCTTCCCTTTCCCCCACTTTCGATTACATCTGAAACAGTTCTTTCAAACTGATGCTTTTCAACATTCAAGTTGTTCCGCATTTTTTTTCCGTAATTGATTTTCATAGTTTTTAATTGAATTTTAATTAAATGATTTATTTATCTATTGTATTATTTTACAGCAATGGTCTCTATTTCTACCAATGCACCCAAAGGCAAATCCTTTACGGCAAAAGCAGAACGGGCAGGAAGATTAACCGAGTAATATTTAGCATATACTTGATTAACTTCTGCAAAATATTTTATATCTGAAAGAAAAATGGTTGATTTCACAACATCGGAATAATGATAACCTGCTTCTTCAAGAATAGCACCTATGTTTTTCATAACCTGCTCTGCTTGTTCCACAATATTATCTGAAATAATTTTTCCTGCAACAGGTTCAATAGGCACTTGACCCGAAATATACAACGTCCCATTGACCTCTATGGCTTGGCTATATGCCCCAACAGCAGCGGGGGCTTTGGAGGTGGAAATATATTTTTTCATTTATAAAGTATTATTTTTAGAACTCATTAAAACTTTTACTATTTCACTAAGTTCTCAGTTAATTTGAATGACAAAGATAGAAAAACATTTAAATAATTTGATAAAAAAAGCAAAAAAAAGAGTATAATTTGTAAAAAAATTAACATTTCAATGTCATAAGCCTACTAAAAAAAGAATATTTGAACGAAATAAAACAATGTAATCACAAAACCTCAATCAACCAAACTTACATTAAAAATCTGATAATAAATGAACTAATATAAAAAGGTTCAATCCACTCCAACCCCAAAACGAATTATGGCATAAATATTTTATCTCCACGCTTAAAGGGTGAGAATTTTTGAGTATTTTGTTTGGGATAAATCACTATTCTACTAATGTTCTTAAAGCGTTTTTCCAAACGTGTTGGTAAATTGTCAAGCGACGAATGGTGAGAAATATATCCCGAATGTGCCGACACCAAAAACAGCATATCGTCTTTTCTGATATTGTTACACCAAGAAAGAGGTTTTGACCAATCATAAAACTCTACAAAAGTAAATTTCTCTGCCTCTATCGTCTGCTTTTTGATTACATTTTGCGTAAAAGGGTGTCCAATATGCAAAATAGGCAAAGAGATTTCTTGAGATAGTTTGATGATTTTTGAAAGCCAAACACCAAAGCCCTCTTCTCGTTCTGCCAACGGTGGCGAAACCACAACAATACGCTTGTGATTGATAATATGATTTTCTAAATGACAAATAAATAGGTTCTTATCAGTATTGGTAATAATACGATTCACCTTATCATCTACCAATACTTTTTGCAAACGTCCTATTTTTCCCGGCCAACCAAGCACAACAATATTGGACATTATTTCTCTTGACGTTCGTAAAATTCCATTCACAGCATTGTCGTCAATCGTTGTAATTATCTTTACATCAATATCTGTTTCAGATGCCGAATCAACGACTTTTTCCAATTTGTCTCTAAAATTAACAATATTCATCTCTGCCTCTTCGTTGTTTTTTACCACGCCCAAAAGATGAATCGGATTGGGGGACTCAAAATCTTTCATTAATAGTGCAAATTCTACGTGATGCACCAAATGAGAAGGGTTGGCAATGGGAACTAATATCTTTTCTTTGGCAAAATCGCCCAACTTCATTAAAGGATTACTGCTATCGGCAATGGCAATATCTTTGGCGGCTTTTTGTGTAGCAAAAGAGGAGATAATACAGGTAAAAAGTATTAATAAGATAGTCGCATTGAAAAGATTTTCGTCTATAATTTGATGTCTAAAACCAATTAAAGCTATCGCCAACGTGGCAGCAGCACGAGAAGCGGTTAATCCAAACATCAAAAAGCGTTCTGACCGAGAATATTTAAAAAGACGACCCGATATTTCCGATGCCAACCATTTGCCCAACACACCAGCAACTGCCAACACACTAGCGTATAAAATGGTGGTTGTACCAGTAAATGCCACTCCCAAATCAAGCAACATTCCTACCGAAATCAAAAAGATAGGCACAAAGATAGAGTTCCCTATAAATTCAATGCGATGCATCAAAGCAGAGGTTTGAGGTAACAAAGGATTTAATACAATTCCTACCAAAAAAGCTCCAATAATTGCTTCTAAACCAGCAACCTCTGCCAAGAATCCTGAAAGAAATACCATAAAAAGGACATAAACATAGGTAATGTACTTTTCACTTTCTATTTTTTGAAACACCCACCTTGACACTCTGGGAACGATAAACAGCAAAAAAAGCGAGAAAAGGACAAGCAATCCCACCATTTTCACAAAAAACAGAGCATCAATCCCCCCTGACTTACCTTGCATCAATACCGCCAATGCCAAAAGTGCCAACGTATCGGCAATCACCGTGGCTCCCACTGTAACGGCAACGGATTGATTTTTGGTAATTCCCAATTTCGTAACAATAGGATAAGCTACCAACGTATGTGTGGCAAATGTATTGGCAATAAGCAGGCTGGCTAAAAAGTCCTTATTTAGTGCATAACGACAAGCCACAAAACCAACCACCAAAGGAACAACATAAGTCAATGCACCAAAAATAAAACTTTTATTCTTATTGGCTTTGAACTCGTTAATATCCAGTTCAAGCCCCACAATAAACATAATATAAAGTAGTCCAATGGTAGAAAAAAGCTCTACCGCATCACTATTATCAATCAAATTAATCCCATGAGGTCCTATCAACACACCCGAAAATATCAATCCTACAATACTTGGAATATTGATTTTTCCAAAAAGCAACGGAATAATCAATATAAAAAACAACAATACACCAAATACCATCACAGGATCTGTCAATGGAAAAGTCAATTTGTGTGCAACACTTAATAATATCATACTTATCTCTTTCTTGTAGTAAAAATGAGTGCAAAAATAATAAAAAATATTGAGATTAATAGAAAGCAATCTTTTTTAGTGATAAGTGATTTAAAACCCCTCTTATTCTTCCCAAAGGGGAGAAAAATAACGCTTACGTCATGGCGAGGGAGGAACGACCGAAGCCATCTCATCTGTATTAACCCTTGGTTTTTAGCCGTTTACGGTTAAAATTTAGTACGGGTTTGCTTCGGCTTCGCCTCACAAGGACGCTCTCACAGGTCTTCATTTTTATTTTAAGAATAGAACTGTTGAGTTGCTTCTTTTTAACATCTTATTTGAAATAATAAATTAAAAAACGTATTTTTGCCACTAATTTATCAATCTTTATCCATAAAAAAATGAAAATAGTAAAAACAGTTGTTTTAGTAACATTTTTATTGCTAACAAGTTGTGCTACGAGCCTACAAAAAGTAACCATTTCACCCATTCCACAATCTACCCAGTGGACAAAGAAAAAAGCCTTTGATAATACGGCTAAATTTAAGTTAATAAGCAAATCCACGCTTGATAATGATGTTGTCAATTTGTTAAAAGAGAACGTAAAAACATCTGAGTTAGGAGTTGATTTTATTATTGGCGAAAAAAATGATAATTATCTAACTAAATATAAATCGTTAGTTCCCAACAAAGAAGAGGGTTATTATTTGAAAGTTGAAAAAAATCGTGTCGTAATTGTCGGCAACGATGTAAAAGGAACTTTTT
>PDWI01006366.1_pt1 | contig 14842 bp, 9 predicted proteins | sample 1430891 | NCBI WGS metagenome assembly PDWI01 (sample SAMN01162508, study PRJNA174530) | Oral metagenome, whole genome shotgun sequencing project. | biome: Marine environment; feature: Marine mammal; material: Swab sample of the gingival sulcus; isolation source: swab sample of gingival sulcus... | reverse complement strand
ACAACCAACAAAAAGCGGTCATCGTCCCTCAAAGGCGGTGGCTGTTTTTTTTAATGATTAGTGATAAATTTCAATGCAAATAAATTGAGAGGGCAGGGATATTCCATAATGGGAAGCCCCTGTTTTTATGATGGTAACTGATGAAATACATCGCTTTATGAAAAAAAAAGTAATATGTAATATATTTTTATTAAATTTGCAAAAAAATATTATATAGTATGAAAAAGTTTTTATGTTTTTTAGGATTGTCATTAGCATTTAATACTGCTTTTGGGCAAGTAGTATTCCAAGAGGATTGGGATGGGAATGGTCCTGGTGTTGATGCTTGGACTATAATTAATGTAGATGGTAATACTCCATCTACTGGAGCTGCGTTTGTTACAGATGCATGGACTAGAGTTGACAGAGGCCACAATGAATATTATGTTGACTTAGGTGGACCAGCAGGAGACTTTTGTATTGTCAGCACTTCTTTTTACGAGCCTGATGGAGCGTCTAATGACTGGTTGATATCACCAGAGATAACAATACCCTCTGATGGACAGTATTATTTAATTTGGGATGCTAGAACGCCAGGCACTGGTAATTATAGCGATGGTTATAAATTAAAACTATCTCCTACAGCCGGTAATACAATAAATGATTTTACCGTTGAGTTACTTAATGTACCAGCAGAAGAGTTTGAGTGGAATACTAGAGTAATTTCATTGGCTAATTATCAAGGACAAACGATTCGTTTAGCTTGGGTGAACCAATCATTTGATAAATCTTTTGTGTTGATAGATAATATCTTTATACAAACAGAAGTGCCGAATTCTCCAGATTGTGTTACTCCAGTTTACCCAGAAAATGGGGCAACAGGCATCGACTTTTCGTCTCCTATAAATTTCACATGGGAACAGGCAACAACAGGTGGTACTCCGAACTCTTATGACTTCTATATTAGTGAATTCCCTAATGGTACAGGATTAGATGAGCCTATGGCTTCTGGTTTATCAGAGAAGTATTTTAATAATACTCTCAATGGACTGAAATACAATACTACTTACTATTGGAAAGTGATAGCTAAAAATTCCGCAGGAGAATCTTCGGGTTGTTCTTTATCTAGTTTCACCACGCAAGAGAATCCATTTGCACCATATTGTGGTATCACTTATTCGCAACTTATAATGCCTATTACAAATGTTATGTTTGCAGGTATAGATAACACCTCTGATGAGAATTCTAATTCTTCGCACGAAGCGTTTATTAACGTCTCCGGGAATGTGCAACAGGGTAGCTCGTACGAATTGAAAGTACAAGCAAATACTCGGGGTGATTATGAGTTTAGATTTATCGCTTTCTTTGACTGGAATCAAGACGGAGAGTTCTCTGGCGACAACGAGGTTTATCCGCTTACACAAACTATCCAAAATTCAAATGGGATAGATGGCATTACTGCAGTACACACTATTAATGTCCCAGAAAATGCGGTGTTGGGGAATACTCGTATGAGAATAAAATCAGAAAGTATCAATATCGGAGGAACAGATGCTTATTATGACCCTTGTCAAGGAATGTATGGACAAGCGGAGGATTATGCCATAGCGGTCTCTATTATTAATGATATTGAAAATGTCGAAGATAATGCAGTCTCTGTTTATCCCAATCCTACATCAGACTTCATATTGATACATATTAATATGCCACAACAAGACAAAGTGGTAGTTGAAATTATCAATAACAACGGACAAAAGGTAAAAAGAATATCACTTGATGGAGCGATGGATTTAACCGAAAATATAAGCCTAAAAGGTTATTCCAAAGGGGTTTATACCATAAGAGTGATTGCTGATGGCAAGGAAATAAGTCGTAGGGTGATTGTTGAATAAATATTAGGACTAAATATGAGTAAGCAATATGAATATTGTCTCTGAATATATACTCTTAAGTATATATGACAAAGAAAGCCCTCGATGGGCTTTCTTTGTCATATATTCAATTAACACATAAAAGCCATTATTGATTTAAGTTAAGATATTTTGTGCTTTTATGTTTATCTTAAAAGAAACATGTATGAAAAATAAATATAATATAGTTGGTTTGTAAATTTATTTATAAATTTGCTTTCGTACTATATAAACAATACAATACTTATGTTACGAAAATATAAATATTTTATTTTTTGTATTATTATTATATTAAGTAATAGAATTAATGCACAACACCTTCCTCTACAAATATCTAATATATATAGTAATAACAAAATAACTAACTACCATGGACAAAAATTAATCTTGTTAGATTTTTGGGCGACATGGTGTATCCCTTGCAAGGCATCTACTATTCAATTAGAAATCTTACAAGAGCAACTAAAAGAAGAATTATTTATAGTGTCAATTACTAATGAAAATAATAAAATAGTTGATAAATACATCAATAGACACAAAATAGACTTAATGGTTGCCATAGATATAAATAACAAGACCATAGAAAAATATAATGTAAATCGTAGACCATACGCCATATTATTAGACTTCGATGGTAATCTTATATGGCAGGGACACCCTGCCAATCTTGATAAAAATAAGATATTAGATATTAGCAAACATTATAGTAATAGGCGAAACAGTAAAATGCTCAAAGATTTATTTGAGATAAAAGAGGAAGCGTATTCGTTTTCTAATAATAATACGCCTGTTGAACAAGATGAACTATTTATGTCTCAAGGTAATAGTTATCTAGAAAATATTTTTAGTAGAAAAGATAAATATATATATTATCAAGGCAATATAGAAGGGCTTATCAGTTGTATTTATAATATCCCAAAGGATTTGATTACAAGTCATACAGAACCACAATATATTAAAATCAATATTCCAACAGAGGTATTTTACAATAATATAGATGGTCTATTGTATCGGTTGGAACAAGAACTTAATATTAATATAAAAACTACTACTCAAAAAGATAGTGTTTTTGTAGTAGAGGATATTAAGCCAAATAAACTATGGGATACTTTTCAAATAGAATGGGGAGAAGATAGATTAACTTCTAATTATATTATTGGCGAAGAGCGTATTCAAGCAGACAACTGCTCTATTGCCGAAATATGTAAGATAATTAGTGAAAACACAGACGGCACTTACATATACAAAGGTTATAATAATAGCAAATACGACTGGGACTTTACATTCTATTTTAGAGAATTAATGATAGAGGAACTTAACACAGAATTTGGATTATATATACACAAAGAGATATACCCCACTACAAGAGTATTTATAGAAAAAAAACGGAGAATATGAAATTTACTCTCCGTTTAGTATATTATACAAGAATAACGATTAGTGGATAATACGGAATTCTGTTCTTCTGTTTTTTTGATGTTCAGCCTCTGAACACTCTACATCATTGGCACATTTGTTTACAAGGCGAGTTTCTCCATAACCTGTAGCTACCAACCTACTGCGACTGATACCTCTTTTTACCAAATAGTTAACCACTGCTTGTGCTCTTTGTTGCGACAATGATTTGTTGTAAATGTCGTTTCCTCGTGAGTCTGTGTGAGACATTATCTCTATGCGCAAACCAGGTTTTTCTTTCATCAATTTCAATAGATACTTGTCAATAATTCTACCTGCTTCGGCAGTGATACGAGCACTATTGTAAGGGTAGAATATTGGTAAAATATTTGAATTGTTTACAAGATTACAATCAACCTCTTCCCATACTGTGATACCGCCTTTTTTAACAAGAACTGTTTTTGTTACTGTTTTCGTTACTGCAGGAATGATTTTTTCAACTTTCTTGGCAGGTTGGTCAACAACAAATTTTTTGATTACACTGTATTGAGCAGGAATTTCAACCTCTTTGACATATGCTGGTTTGTCTATAACTTGCTTTGTGTAGGTCTTTTTTACCTCAGGCACATCTACTGGTTTTGTATTGGCGTCTTCTACTAATGTTTTGATAGGTACTACCTCTGTTCTTTCAGGGTATTCTACAAAACAAGCTGCCATACAATCTTCCTTGTTCGCCGAAGGACAGTTTTTTAATTTTGTATATTCCCATCTTCCTACCTTAGGATACACCTCAAAAGTTTTTGAGTCAGAACCAAATTTTGCAGGAATTACTTTTAAGTTTTGAGTGCTTGTTTTCTTTACATAAGGAACTTCTACTGTCTTATAAACAGCTGGAACATAAATCATCTTTTTAGAAGCTTCTTTTGTTAAAACTTTTTCTTCTACTACTTTGTATGTAGCAGGAGATGTTATAATCTTTTTATACTCTGGCGACACAACAACAGTTTCAGTTACCTCTTTGAACTCATCGGCAGTAATACATTTAACATAACATTTGCCCGGTTCTGGGTTGGGAGGTAGTTCTTGTGATTGGACATAAGATACGCCTATTAAAAACAGGCAATTCAATAATAAAATAAATTTTTTCATAAGATGTGTTTTGTGTTTTTATTAAAATTAAACTTTGCAAAGTTAATAAAATTATTTTTAAATAAACAAGATTGTTTTATCTTTTATATCATATGCGTATTATCAATAACTCCAATTATCTAACAAAGCCGAAGAGAGGACTGTTTATTTTTGTAAAAATCCTAAAAGATATCTCATCAGGGCAGAGCGTTGGTAGCTGTTTTTGATAGCCTCAAACGGGAAAGCCATCGTAACGGTGCGAAAATTGCTTTTGTGAGCAACGGCACAGCTCATTAAGTTGCTTGAATATCGCATAACGGTATATGATTGGCTCCCGTCAGGCACGATGGCATCACTGCTCTCCACCGCATATATATCCTCATTTACTTTGCTTGATACAGAATACTCCCTGCATTGTGACAGGTTGAGAAGTGGCGAATATACCCCTAAAACATTTATTTTTTTAGATGCGTTGTCCGTTTGCCAATTTATGTGAAGATACGAACGGGCAAACTTTTTGTCGGATTCATTTTTGTAATCAAATAAATCTTTACCTAAATATGCTCCGCTTACCAAAAGAGCATTGCCTTGCTTTAAATAATTAGCTATGATGTTTTGTAATGTAGAAGGAAAAGTCTCAAAGTGATACTGCTTGTTAAGATTACTGAATAAGCGTTTCTGTTTGCCTAAAATCAAATCCAATATATGATATTTATGCAAAGGTGTTTTTTGTTGTTCTACTGCCAATACAGATGAAGAGCAGAATGAAAACCCGGACTCATATATCGCCAAGCCGTGAATGTATGGATAGTCGAAACTATTACCTGCCACTGCCAATTGTTCGTTGTCTCCGTAAGAAGCCCCAAATCCAGGCGAATCATCACTAATCCATTTGTGGTCAATGTTGAAATCATGTTGTTCGCCGGTGTATGAATAGTCTTTGAGATATGCGATAGCTAAATTTTCATTTGGGCTAAATCCTTTGTATTGCCTATCGGAAGTGTGTTCTGGAGCAGATGTTTTTGTAAAGCCATTGACGATAAGGATTGTGCCTTTAGCCTTTGAATTCCTACAAACACTCAATATCTCACTTGGGAAACTCTCGCCTCCGCCATTGACTGCTGTGATTTTATAACTAAAAATAGTATCATTGCCAACATTGAGTATTATAGAGGTGTCTTTTACAAAAATACCATTATCGAAACCTCGCTCTATTGTGGTTGAGGTAGGTAACTGCTTACGAGTATAGACAATATAGCCTTGGGGCTTTGATGAGGGTTCTAATGTATCTGTGGTAGCGGTCCATTGTAGTTGTACATTGTTGTCGTTGAGGACAGCAGAAAATGCCTTGACAGGAAGCGGTTGTACTTCATAGACAACGCCATTTTGATATGCTAAGAACCTCAATACCCCTTTGTATATTGCCCTTGCCAAGCAAAATTGGAATTGTGGGTTAAGTCCAAGTTTCATATCATTGAAGTTTTGGTGGCTCATCGTTTCGAGTATCATAGAGGGGACAGAAGGCATACGGCTTTCGGCATAACCAGCGTTTTTTGAGCCACGTATATTCCATTTCGTATCAAAAGAGGCTGATATGTCCCTTTTTATCTCGGACAAAATTATATTTGCCATATCCATAGAGGCATATCTACTCTGTTTGTTTGGGAAAATAGTTTTTTCATCGTTTTCGGTAGAGACAATAGCCAGTGAGCCAATAGTCGAAGATGTATCTATTCCTGCATCGGAGTGTATAGCCAACGATAAATCGATCGGCAGCTTCAACCCAATAGAATCTGGGGCATTGGCGGAACCATAGTTGAGATGATTGACCCATTTGGGGCGAGAGGCATAGTCGTCTAAATAGTCGTTGATACCGTATGAGTGTGAATATACATCAAAGGGCATACCTGCCCACTGCAAATAGTATCTTGCTCCCTCCCACAACTTTGCTCTATTGCTTGTAGTATAAAAATCTTTGACAAAGGGCGACAGCAATTTTGCGTTGTCTCTAACCTTTTTGTCGGGTATGCTATCGATAGTCGATTGAGTAGCCGGTTTGCGCCCTATATTCCCCATGCCACCTCCAAACTTAACAGCATCTGCTATAACCAACTTCCCTTTCTCTTTGCTACGATTGGATAAGACAACTTGTCGGTTAGCTATAATATCGTTTTTGTCAAAAAAGAAAGTGCCAAGATATATCCAAGTGCCACCAGCAACTTGTTGGTTGACAAGAAACTCTGTCGTCCCGCCTGAATGACATACCTTGTAATATGCGTCTTTGACTCCCGCAACGGAATTGCTATGGCAGACAGAGACAGAGTACCACCCCGACTGTTTGAACGTAGGCTTATAACGAACCCACAAGTCTGCAATATCGTTGCTCTTCATAGTCAAAGCCGTACCAAGAAGAAAAGGATTCTCTTTGTCGATATAATAACTTTTAGTGTTGGCAAACCCTAAAATTTCTGACGGCATACATTTTGATTTGTTACCCACCACCTCAAAGGAGTATGGGGGAGAATGTGCGGTATCATTGTCGCATATAATCATCTCTGTTTGAGGGTCTCGTTCTCGTGGCAAAAATATTGTAGCACCAGCATTTTCGAGCATCGGAACAATGAAATTAAGTACTAACTGTGTGGTGAATTTATCTTCTACTGTGTTCAAAAGCCTTGCTCTTTGCCATTCCCAACGGTCGAAGCGTTGTTCGTAATGCCAACCGTGAGAGTTCCACAAAGCGATATTTCTTCCATTTAATCCATTTATCGGTTCTACTGGGACGCTGAGCCTTTTTATCATGTCAAAGCCTGCGATATTGCTTTTTGAAAGGCGTGATGTGTCGCAAGGAAGATTGAGCCTATATAAGTTTGGTACAAGGTCTTCTATATTGTCTTTGTTGGCAAAAATATCTATGTCGTAAGCCTGTTCATTGATTGGCAAAAATGAAAGTATTTTGTTTTTTATTGAATCTACCAGAAATTCGGTAAAGGGTATCATCGCAAAACTTTTAGAGAAGACCAAAGATATTTTCTGTGCTTCATTATCGATGTGGAAGTGGCGAATTTTACAATTAGATAGATAATGTTTTTCTGATTTTAATATATTTAAGTAGTTGTCTATACTATCTTTTATGGCATTTTGCGAAGAAATAGTTGAATGAATTGCCAAAAATATAAGCAACAAAAAAAGTATCTTTGTTTTTTTCATAAAGAACAGCAAAAAATTATTGAAGAATAAATAATGTAGCCTCATCTATAAGAGTGTCGTACCCATCGGCAACATCGGAGGGCTGCATATCTACTGCTATATCTGGTTCTATTCCAAACTCTATCTGCTTTTTGTCTTTGTCCAACATCTGCACTGCCGAGAAACGCACTAACCACCCGCATGGCAACTCGTTTGATGATGGAATGCCCCCCCCACCACCTGTTTTGCCTCCTATGACAGTAACATTAGGTGCATTTTTTATACGACAGACAAAATCGTTAGTTGCACTATAACACATGCGGTTGGTCAGCACTACCACCTTTTTTTTGCTCCAATCTATATACTCATTTTTATTTGTATATACCGCTTGAAGTTCTGAAAAATCGCTATGTCCACTACCGGTTTTGTGCCGTGTGTATCCAGTAAGTCTGTTTTTATCCATGAAAATAGAAGCAAGATTTTGACTATACAACAAAGAGCCTCCTCCATTATTTCTAACATCGATTATAATACCTTTGCAATTGCGAAAATATTTTTCTATATAATTCAAGGAACTATAAGAGATGCTATTGGTAAAATCTGAGTATCTGATATATCCTACTTTGCCATTGGCGATTGTATTGTACAAAAAGGCACCGCCTCGCCGATAGTTTTTGCCAAGATAGCGAGACGAAAATATCAAATTGTTGTCGAAATTAGCGGGGTAGTCTTCAAACCAGCCAACACATCTCGACACATCAAACTGTGAATATAGGTTGATATGTCCGTCCTGTAAGGTATCAAGCATACGAGCAAAGAGGTCAAACATATCAAGTTCTGTCTTGATGTTTCCAATCTGTGCGTTATATTTGACTCTCACATTATCCCAGTCTATCCTCTTCTCCTCAAAAAAGCAGTATTTACTATCTATCGTTTCCCATAAAGCATCGAAGTTTATCTGCGGGTCGAAGTCTCGGATATACTCTTTTTTACAGGCAAAAAAAATCATTGTAGTCGTTACTAAAAGCATAACTTTACTGATATATAAAGGGGATGTTTTTCGTTGGTTTTTTGTCATATTTAACTCAATTGATATTTTTTGTATAGTGCAAAGATACAAGTTTTTTATAACAAAAAAAAGACTTGATAATCGGACGATACCGACCAACAAGCCTTTTGATTTGTTATAAGTAATATTTTATACTCTTTTTTCTTTGATACGAGCTCTTTTACCAGTTCGTTGACGCAAATAATACAATTTAGCTCTTCTAACTTTACCTACTTTGTTTACCTCTATCTTACTGATGAAAGGCGAATCAATAGGGAAAATTCTTTCTACGCCGATGTTGTCAGACATTTTTCGTACGGTAAAACGCTTTTTGCCTCCGTGTCCTACTATTTTGATTACTACACCGCGATACAATTGCTCACGCTCTTTGTTGCCTTCTTTGATACGGTAAGCAACAGTAATAGTATCACCACTTTTGAACTTTGGATGTTCGTTGCCACAAGCAAATGCTTGTTCTGTAATTTTAATTAAATCCATTATTTATTCAATAATTTTACATTTATAATAATATGCAACATTCATAGATAACTCTATTTCTATCAGAGGTTACACAAATCAGCCGACAAAGGTAATATTTTTTTTGTTAATAGCAAAAATATTAAATATCGTAGTCGTCATTTATTCTCTTTAAGAGCAGTCATGATTTTGTCTTCAAGCTCTTGTGCCAATTCAGGATTCTCCTCTATGACTTTTTTTGAGGCGTCTCTTCCTTGTGCCAATTTGCTTTCGCCGTATGAGAACCACGAACCACTTTTTTTGATTATGCCAAGTTCGACCCCCAAATCAAGCACTTCGCCACTTCGAGAGACTCCTTGACCAAACATAATATCAAATTCCGCTTTTCGGAATGGCGGTGCGACTTTGTTTTTGACAACCTTGACGCGAGTCTGATTGCCCAATTGAGTGTCGCCATCTTTGATAGCACCAATTCGTCTAATGTCGAGTCGTACCGAAGAGTAGAATTTTAGGGCATTACCGCCTGTGGTTGTTTCTGGCGAACCAAACATTACGCCTATCTTCTCGCGCAGTTGGTTGATGAATATACAGGTAGTATTTGTGCGAGAGATTGAGGCTGTTAGTTTTCGTAAGGCTTGAGACATAAGACGAGCTTGTAGTCCTACTTTGTTGTCGCCCATATCTCCTTCGAGTTCTGCCTTTGGAGTCAGTGCTGCCACAGAGTCTATCACAAGAATATCGAGTGCTGAGGAACGAATAAGTTGGTCTGCTATTTCGAGTGCTTGTTCGCCAGAGTCTGGCTGTGATATAAGTAGGTTGTCCACATCAACACCAAGTTTTTGTGCATAAAATCTGTCGAAAGCGTGTTCGGCATCTACAATAGCTGCTATGCCTCCAATTTTTTGAGCTTCGGCAATAGCGTGTATTGCAAGAGTAGTCTTACCACTCGATTCAGGTCCATATATCTCTATAATCCTTCCACGAGGGTAGCCCCCTACTCCAAGAGCAGAGTTGAGGCTTATAGAACCAGTCGGTATGACCGAAACATCGGCAATATTGTTGTCGCCAAGTTTCATAATAGTGCCTTTGCCATGGTCTTTCTCTATCTTGTCCATCGCCAACTGCAATGCTTTTAGTTTGTTGGCAGATGGAGTGTTATTTGAATTACTCATATTTTATTTATTCTCTGATTAATTATTGTTTTTTTTTGCTACGCAAAGGTAACAAATTTTTCTTTTTAAATGAAATTCGTAATAGTATATTTTATTTATAGTCCATTTCAAGATTATACATAATGAACGAATAGACATCGGTGTATTCGTCTATCACTTTGGCAATTGGTTTGCCACCACCGTGTCCTGCTTTGGTGTCGATACGGATAATTTTTGGGGCATTACCTGTGTCAGATGCTTGAAGTTGTGCTGCATATTTGAACGAGTGTGCTGGTACTACACGGTCATCGTGGTCGGCTGTGGTAACAAGGATAGCAGGATATTTTGTGCCGTCATTTTTTATGTTATGCAATGGAGAGTAGGCTTTTAAGTATTCATACATCTCCTTTGAGTCATCGCTACGACCGTAATCCGAAGACCAGTTCCAGCCGATAGTGAATAGGTGATAGCGTAGCATATCCATTACTCCTACCGCAGGTACTGCCACTCTGAAAAGGTCAGGACGTTGGTTGGTTACTGCACCTATCAAAAGACCGCCGTTAGATCCACCGTTGATAGCAAGTTTGTTGCTTGAAGTATATTTTTGAGAGATAAGATATTCAGCGGCAGCGATGAAATCGTCAAAAACATTTTGTTTGTTCATCTTTGTTCCGGCAAGATGCCACTCTTCGCCATACTCACCGCCGCCACGAAGGTTTGCTATGGCAAGGATGCCTCCGTTTTCCAAGAAAGGAAGACGCATTGTAGAGAAATATGGATGTAGCGACACATTGAAGCCACCGTATCCATATAGGAGCGTTGGGTTATTGCTATCTTTTTTCAATCCCTTTTTGTAAACCAAAAACATAGGTACTTTTGTGCCGTCCTTTGAGGTATAGAACACTTGTTCTGTTGTGTAGGCATCAGGGTCGAATTTTACTTGAGGAAGTATGTATTCCTCTGATTTGTTTGTGGTTATATCATATTTGAATACAGTAGAAGGATATGTGAATGATGTGAATGAGTAGAAAATCTCTTTCGATTTTTTGTCGTAACTAAATCCTACCGAACCAAATGTTGGGAACTCAATCTCTTGTTCTCGTTTTCCCTTTGTCGAATAGACAAAAGAGTGAATAGAGGCATCTTTGTCGTAAGAGACTATCATTTTGTCATTTGTAAAACCTGCCGACACCAATACATTTTCGTCTTCTGGGATAAATTCCTTCCAATTTTCAATTTGAGGGTTGTCGATATTCCCTTTCATCAGGCGATAGCGAGGAGCTTTGTAGTTGGTCATCACATAAAAATCTTTACCAGTCATATCAATTACGGCATACTCATATTTGTCGTCATTGGCTATCTCTACGACTTGTGAGTTTTGTGAGGTAAGGTCTTTTACAAAAAGTCTGTTGCCGAGATTTGCACCTCCTTCGTATATAAATATAGCACTCTCTTCTTCAGGGACAGAAGATGAGTAAAATCGTTTAGGGTAGTTGGAGTTTGAATAAAAGAGTTTGTCCTCCGACTGCGAAGTGCCTATTTTGTGATAAAAAATCTTGTGGTATTCGTTTACATTAGAGAACTCCTTGCCTTGTTTAGGGGCATCGTAGGCTGAGTAGAAAAAACCATCGCCTTTCCACGACACAGAAGAGAATTTCGCCCACTCTATTTTGTCTTTTATCAATTGTTTAGAGGTTAAGTCCATTACATAAATTTCTTCCCAGTCGCTCCCAGAACGAGATATAGCGTAAGACATATATTTGCCGTCAGAAGAGAAATCAGTGCCTTTTAGTGCCACTGTGCCATCGTCAGATAATTTATTGGGGTCAAGTAATACTTCTGCTTCGCCATCTAACGAGTTTTTTACATACAGTACACTTTGGTTTTGTAGCCCATCATTTTTATAAAAATAGTATTTGCCATTTTTTACGAATGGAGTGCCTATCTTTTCATAATCGACTATCTCAGTCAATCGTTTTTTGAGATTTTCTCGGAAAGGTATTTTGCTTAAATAATCCTGTGTAATCTTGTTTTCTGCATCAACCCAAGCCTTTGTTTTAGCGGAAGTGTCGTTCTCGAGCCACGAATAAGGGTCTTGGACGGTATCGCCGAAATAGATGTGTGCGGTCTCCATCTTTTCTGTCTTGGGGTAGTCGATAGGCTCTTGATTTGGTTGCTTCGAGCCACAAGCAAACAGCAATGTTGTTGCCATAAATAATAATACTTTTTTCATATAAAATAATGTTTTGATAATTAACTTTTTTATAAAAACTCGATATTGTCATCGGACAATAAGTTGGCAAAGATAATAAATTTTTGTTTCAGATAGAGCAACAAAACAGTGATATTCGCATATATCAACAATATTTTTTTTCGTACCTTTGCAAGATAAAAATATCACATATTATTATGTATCACGATTTTGTAAGAGTTGCTGCCGCTGTGCCAAATGTAAAAATAGGTCAAACAGAAGATAATCTCAACAACATATTGAGTCTCTTCCATCAAGCCGAGGAGCAAGGCGTAGAGATAATCTCTTTCCCAGAGTTGTCGCTGACGGGCTACACTTGTGCAGACCTGTTTCTTAATAGCCGATTGGTAAGAAATGCAGAGGCATCACTACAATCACTGCTGTCAAAAACTCAACATAGCGATATGGTAATCATCATTGGAATGCCTGTTTTGGACAATGATAGGCTGTTCAATTGTGCCATAGTGGTTCAAAAAGGCAAAATATTAGGCGTAGTGCCTAAAACTTTTTTGCCTAACAACAATGAGTTTTATGAGCATCGATGGTGGAGTAGTGGGGCGAATGTCCTTGCAGACAACATATTACTTGCAGGACAGCAATGCCCATTTGCTTACAATTTGATTTTTGTATCGAAAGGCTATAATTTTTCCATAGAACTGTGCGAAGACCTTTGGGCGGTCATTCCCCCATCTTCATATCAAGCACTGAATGGATCGCATTTGATATTTAACCTTTCAGCATCTAATGAGTTGGTGGGCAAACATACTTATCGTAAGAATTTGGTTGCGATGCAAAGTGCAAAATGTAATGCAGGATATATCTATGCCTCATCTGGGTTTGGCGAAAGTTCTACCGATATGCTGTTTGCTTCGTCTGCTATCATAGCAGAGAATGGTTCTATAATGGCGGAAAGTAATAGGTTCTCGAATAAGCCACAGATGGTTGTGTCGGAAATAGATATAGAACGGTTGCGAGGGGAACGGTTGAGAAACGATAGTTTCAAAAGAAATATGTCGGGGAGTCTAGCGTCTTATTGTCAAAGAATTTCGTTTGAGTATAGAGATAGCGTTGGTATGCGGTTGAGCCGTATGGTATCACAGACACCTTTTGTCCCTCTTGCCGACCACCTTGACCAGCACTGCCAAGATATTTTTAACATACAGTCAGATGCGTTGTCTGTTAGGCTTCGCAATAGTGGTATAAAAAAAGCAGTAATAGGCATATCTGGCGGTCTTGATAGCACTTTGGCTCTTTTGGCAACAGTAGCTGCTTTTGATAAAATGAATCTGCCACGAAAAAATATTTTTGGCATCACAATGCCCGGCTTTGGCACGACTTCTCGTACGAAAAACAATGCGGATAGTCTTATGGCTCACCTAAATATCTCGCACAAAGAGATTCCGATAATAGACGCCACGACTCAGCATTTCAAAGATATAGACCATAGTGCCGACAAGCACGATATTACATACGAAAATTCTCAGGCACGGGAACGGACGCAGGTGTTGATGGACTATGCCAACAAAGTGGGGGGGCTTGTGATAGGTACTGGCGATATGAGTGAACTCGCTTTGGGGTGGTGTACCTACAACGGAGACCAGATGAGTATGTATGCTGTCAATGTGGGAGTGCCAAAAACCCTTGTTCGTAGTATGGTCCTTTGGGCGGCTAAACGCTACAATAAAGAGACGGCATTGATATTAAACGATATTGCAGACACGCCTATATCCCCAGAGTTGTTGCCTCACAAAGATAATGCAATTGAGCAAAAGACAGAAGATGTTGTCGGACCGTATCTTCTACACGATTTCTTTTTGTATTATTTTGTGCGTTTTGGGTTTGGTTATGAAAAGATATTGTTTTTGGCGGAGACAGCCTTTGTAGGAGTGTACGATAAAAATACTATAACTCATTGGTTGCATGTCTTCATAAGGCGATTTTTTTCACAACAATTCAAACGCTCATGTATGCCAGATGGGGTTAAAATTGGCTCAGTATGTCTCTCTCCTCGTGGAGACTGGCGAATGCCAAGCGATGCAAGTTACAAAGAGTTTTTGTAGGCTATAGCCAATCTTGCAATAATCTCAACTGTTCAAATAAATGTTATCTTCTCTTCTCTGTTTTACAATTTGGCAATACAATCAATAGTGTTTGCTATTTTGCATAAAAAAACGAGGTGTTTGAAGATTTTTTTTATTTAAGAAAATTATATATATGCAAAAAATAAAATACTTTTTTTACTGATAAAGTTAGATTTTCAGATATGAAGGTTTGTGATGTAATAAGACAATCATATTTAGATATGAACGCTCCC
>PDWI01018919.1_pt1 | contig 14843 bp, 17 predicted proteins | sample 1430891 | NCBI WGS metagenome assembly PDWI01 (sample SAMN01162508, study PRJNA174530) | Oral metagenome, whole genome shotgun sequencing project. | biome: Marine environment; feature: Marine mammal; material: Swab sample of the gingival sulcus; isolation source: swab sample of gingival sulcus... | reverse complement strand
TTGAGTCGGGCCGAAGCAGACGCCATTGATGCGTTTTTTGCTGACAGGGCCGGGCGTGAGGCGTTTTGGTGGCAGTCGCCCTATGAGGCGCGGCCGCAAAAATGGCGGTGTACGGAATGGTCCCGCTCCCGTGTTTCCGGGGCGTATGATTCCATGACCGCCACATTCACGGAGGTGTTTGATCTTGATTAAACGTGACGTTCAAAAGTCTTCCCCCGGCGAGATCGTGCAACTCTTTGACATCGACGCCACCAGCATTGGCGGGGAGGTGTATCGGTTTGTCAAGGGTACGGACCACGGTCAGCCGGTGCGCTGGCAGGGGCATGTGTATATGCCGCGCGATTTTGAGGCAGACGGATTTGAAATCAACGGGCAAGGGACGCTTCCCCGGCCCACCTTGCGGGTGGCGCATATCAACTCGGCCTTGCTGGGGGCGACGCGGGAACTTGGCGACATGCTGGGCGCGGTGGTGACGCGCTGGCGCACGTTTGCGCACTATCTGGACGATGGACCGCAGGCCGACCCCAACGCCCACTTTGCGCCGGACGTGTACCGTATCGACCGCAAGGCGAGCCAGAACAAGATATTTATTGAATGGGAGTTGGCCGCTGCCATGGACCAGGAGGGCAAGCAGCTGCCCGGTCGGCAGATTCTGCGCGACACCTGCACCCATGTCTATCGGCGGTGGACCGGCAGCGGATTTGATTATGCAGAGGCCACCTGCCCCTATGTTGGAACACGCTATTACGATCTTTCCGGTCGGCCTTGCGCGGCGTCGTCGGACCAATGCGGCAAGCGGTTGTCCGACTGCGAGTTGCGCTTCCGTCATCAACCTTTGCCGACACGGGCCTTCCCCGGTGTCGCGCGCACGAGGGCATAACAGATGATCAGTCAGACAGTCATTCAAGCGGCCATGCAGCATGCCGCTGACGAGTATCCCCGCGAATCGTGCGGGCTGGTGGTGGATGGGGTCTACCTGCCGCGTACCAACACAGCGGCAGACCCCCTTGAAGACTTTCGCATCTCGCCGCAGGCCTACGCCGCTGCTTCGCGCAAGGGCACGGTGCAGGCCGTGATTCATTCCCATCCGGACAAGCCGGACCATCCCAGTGGCGCGGACATGGAAGGGCAGATACGCAGTGGGCTGGCATGGGGCATAGTGCCGGTCCGTGACGGCGTGGCCGGTGAACCGTTCTTTTGGGGTGGGGATACCCCTGTGCCGCCGCTTTTGGGGCGTCCGTTTCGGCATGGGGTGTGCGACTGCTATGCGCTGGTTCGGGACTGGTACAGGACGGTGAAGGGGCTGGCGTTGCCGGAGTTCGCGCGGCAGGCGAATTGGTGGGAGGAAGAGTGCGATTTGCTGGCGGACAATGTTTGCAGGGCGGGCTTTTCACCGATCAGCGATACGCCACAGGTGGGCGATGTGATTTTGATGCAGATATCTTCGGACAAGATCAACCATATGGGGGTGTATGTGGGGAACGGGCTGATGTTGCACCACCTGTCCAACCGCCTGTCACGCGAGGAACCGTATAACCGGTGGCGCAAGTTTATCCGGCAGATTGTGCGGAGGAACGTGTCATGATGCGGACTGTTCATTTATATGGCCCCGTGGCCGACGAGTTCGGCGCGTCCTTTGAACTGGATGTGGCGACGCCTGCCGAGGCGGTCCGCGCCCTGATTGCCAATCTGGGTTCTCGCTTTCGGGACAGAATCCGCGACGGCGAGTGGCACGTCATTGCCGGGGAAACCCTGACCGACGGCGAGGACTACGGATACGAGGAAATGCTGGGGTTTGGTCTGGGCAAGGCCGATCTGCACATTGCGCCAGCTATCCACGGTTCGGGCGGCAAGGGGTTGGGACAGATTATTGTCGGGGTCTTGCTCGTGACAGCGGCGGTGGCGTTATCCCCCTGGACTGGCGGGGCGTCTCTTTCAGCGGCCATGGGCGAAACGGCATTTACCGCGTTCGGAGCCAGTGTCACCTATGGGAGCATCGCGGCCATGGGGGCGATGATGGCCGTGGGCGGCATTGCCCAGGCACTCACGCCGACCCCGAAGTTGGGGGGCTATGGAGCCCGTGAATCTGCGGAAGAGCGTCCGTCATTCCTCTTTACTGGCCCGAAAAACACCACGGAGCAGGGCGGTCCTGTGCCCGTTGTTTACGGGCGGCATCGGGTTGGCTGGACGCTGATTTCGAGTGGCGTGGAGGTGGAGCAGATATGACGGTGCGCGGTATTCACGGTTCTGGCGGCGGCGGTGGCGGCGGTGGTTCGTCCCATACGCCGGTGGAGTCGCCCAATGATCTGCGGAGCAAGGCAACGACGCGGGGAATCGGCATCCTTAGCGAGGGGGAGATCGTCGGTCTGGTGAACGGAGCCAGGTCCATCTATTTTGACAATACACCACTGCGGGCCGACGACGGTTCCTACAATTTCGAGGGTGTCAGCTGGTGGGAACGGCGAGGCACGCCGGACCAGGACCATATCCCGGGCTTTCCGTCCGTGGAGAGTGAAACCGAGGTCGGGGCCACGGTGACCCATGACAATCCGGTGACGCGGACCATCGTCAACCCGGATGTTGACGCGGTGCGGGTCAAGGTCCGTCTTCCCCAGGGGCTGCTCAAGCAACACAACAACGGAGATTTGAAGGGGTGGGACGTTGCCGTGGCCTTTGATGTCCGTGCGGCCGGCGGCAATTGGCAGGAAGCGGTTTCTGATGTCATCAAGGGCAAGACGACAACGCCGTATGAACGGGCCTACCGCATTGAACTGCGGGGGGATGCGCCATGGGATATCCGCATGCGTCGGGTCAGCGAGGATTCCGAAGACGCGAAGATTCGCGATAGCGTGGTCTTTGGCGCGTTGACCGAGATCATTGACGCCAAACTGCAATATCCCGATACCGCTGTCATGGGGCTGGCCGTGGATGCGGAGAAGTTCGGCAACGCTATTCCCAACATATCCTTTGAGATCAAGGGGCTCAAGGTGCGAGTGCCGACCAGTTACAATCCCGATACCCGCCATTATGCGGGCTTGTGGAACGGCTCCTTCAAGCTGGCGTGGACCGACAATCCGGCATGGTGCGTCTACGACATGATGCGCAACGACCGGTATGGGCTGGGCTGTCTGGAGTTGGACAAGTGGGCCATGTATGAGATTGCCCGGTACTGCGACGAGTTGGTCCCGGACGGCTTTGGGGGTACGGAGCCGCGTTTTACCCTCAACTGCGTCTTGCAGACGCGGGAGGACGCCTACCACGTCATCAACACGCTGATCGCGGCCTGTCGCGGCCTGTGCTATTGGGGGTCTGGAACTGTGACCTTTGTCCAGGACTGCCCCCAGGAACCGACCCATATCGCGGCCCCTGCCGATGTGGAGAACGGAGATTTTTCCTATCAGGGAACCGGTGTCAAGAGCCGCCATACCGCTGCCCTTGTCACATGGAACGACCCTGAGGACGGATACAGGCCCACGGTGGAAGTGGTGGAGCACCCCGAAGGGCTGACCCGGTTCGGCTGGCAACCCACCGATGTGGTGGCCTTTGGGTGTACGTCCCGTGGGCAGGCGCACCGGCTGGGCAAGTGGATTCTGGATACTGAACAAAACGAGACCGAGACCGTGACCTTTGTGGCTGGTCTGGAGTATGCGGACGCCTTGCCCGGCAGTCTGTGCCAGGTGGCGGACCCGGCAGTGGCCGGTATCCGCATGGCCGGGCGGGTGAAGCAGGCCACGGCCCGGCGGCTGGTCGTGGATGCGCCCATTACCATTGAACCGGGCGAGGGGTATATCCTGACCGTTGTCCTGCCGGACAAGACCACGGCGGACGTGGATATCACCAACGCACCCGGCGAGACCGACACGCTCACCCTGGCCACCGCTTTGCCGCAAGTGCCGATCACAGGGGCCATGTGGGTGGTGACGGCCACCAATGTCGCGCCGCGTCTGTTCCGCGTGTTATCCAACGTGGAGACCGAGCCACACAAATATCAGATAACCGCTCTGGAACACGACCCCAATAAATTTGACCGGGTGGAGTTGGGTCTTTCCTTTGACCCTGCCCCGATTTCGGTCCTTGCCCCCAAGGCTCCGGCCCCGGTGACCGGGCTGGACGTGACCGAGTACCTGTGTCTTGTCGGAGAGACCAATATCGAGCCCGCCGTGCTTCTCTCGTGGGATTTGCTTCACGACGAATTTTGCGCGGCCTATGAGGTGGAGTACAGAAAAACGTTGTCGGGCGAGTGGCAGAGCGCAGGTGCTACGACTGGCACGTCTCTGGCGGTGGAACCCGTCACAACCGGGGTCCATCAGTGGCGGGTTCGCGCTCTCAATGCCCTTGGGTTGCCGGGGCCGTGGTGCTCCCCCTATTACATTGATATACAGGGCAAGAAGCTCCCGCCACCGGACGTGACCGGCTTCAAGGCCGCGTTTACTGATGGCAAGATTCAGCTCTCCTGGGAACAGGTGGATGTGCTGGACCTGTCCCATTACGAGGTGCGGGACGCTTCGGGCAAAGTTGTCTTTAGCGGCAAGGCCACTTCTTGCCTGGTGCCGCCCCTTGTGGCTGGTGAGTACTCATGGACCGTCAGGACCGTGGACATCCTGGGCAATCTGTCGGTCAACGCGGTTGGCACACAAATGACGGTGACCGGCCCGGAACAGCCGTCTCTTTTCGCCAGCATTGTGGGACCGAATATTCAACTGACCTGGGAGCCGTCCGCCTCTTGTTTTCCGCTCAAGGGATGCGAGGTGTTCCACGGCAGTAGCCTTGCCTCTGCCGAACGCATGGACGGCGGCTTGATAACCACGAGTTTGCAGTTCCCCGGCACGGCGGGGGAGCATCGGTTTTGGGTCAGGTACACGGACGTGGCCGGGAATGTGGGCGAGGCCGGGAGTGTGGATATCGTGATCAGTCCGCCCGGCAAGGTGGACGTGATCGCGCAGGTCATTGACAACAACGTGCTCCTGTCGTGGACGCAGTCCGCTGGCACCTTGCCGGTGGAGGAATTTGAAATACGCAAGGGGGCGGACTATGCCGCCGCCGAAGTGGTGGGCCGGATATCGAGCCTGTTCACGGCCATATTTGAGAGTCGCAGCGGTGAGTACACCTATTGGGTGACCCCCATCGATACGGCGCGGAATTTCGGGACACCCGCCAAGGTCGTGGCCACGGTCGATCAGCCGCCGGACTATGTTCTCAAAGACGATCAGGCCAGCGATTTCGGCGGGCAAAAAGTCAATGCGCTTTTGCTGGATAGTGGCTTGCTCCTGCCGGTAAATGCCACGGCAACCGTGGCCGAACGTATGCAGCCCTTCGGCAGTCGGCAAAACAAGGTCAATGCCGGGTTTGCCTACCGCATGGAACCGGGTCCGGACACAGCAACATATCAAGAGGTCATTGATTACGGGACCGTGCTGGCCACGGACCGTGCTGGCCACGACGCGGATGACGGTCACGGCGACGCGAGAGGCGATAGATGGCACGGTCAATCTGACCTGTCAGATCGAGGCCAGCGACGAGAGCGCGGAAGGGCCGTGGCAGGATTACGGGCAGGGCTGGGGCAAGTATTTAAGCGGCTTTCGGTGGGTGCGGGTGACCATCACAGCGACATCGGACGGCGGGCATAACGACCTGTTGATGCTGACGAAACTACGATACCGCCTTGATATGAAGCTGCACAACGAGGCCGGGACCGCCCAGTGCCTGGCCGCAGACGCCGATGGCACCATTGTTCCCCTTGAGTCCCGATTTGTCGACATCCGCAGCATTACCTTGACACCACAGGCCGGCGCGGCGCGGTACGCCCTGTATGATTTTGTGGACGCGCCCTATCCCGCTGATTTCAAAATCTTGCTCTATGACGCGAACGGCAATCGGGTATCCGGCGCGTGCAGTTGGGCAGTAAGAGGAGTATAGATCATGGCTGATTTTACCAAACCTTCCTTGGACCAAACCGAAGCGAGCTACGTCCAGGCTATCCGCGATATGTTTGTTGACCTGGCAAAGATGCTGGACGGAACCGGCACCAGCCACATGCCCACTGGTGCAGTCCGGTGGAACGCCAACAACAAGCGATTCGAGAAATTTAACGGCACGGCATGGGAACCGTTGACGGACAAGTACATGATCAATGTCGATCAGGTGGACGGCAAGCATGCCGGGGATTTTTTGCCCGTGAACGGCAAGGCGGCAAACTCGGCGAAGCTGGGCGGGGAGATACCCACAGCAAGCCCGACGCCTCTGACTGTTGTTCGCCGAGATGGTAATGGAGACACCGCCCTGCGAAAATTAATAACACAGGAGGTTAGGGTCAGCCACGACGCTACAACACGTAATAATGATCAAACGTTTATCTCTTTTGGCAGTAGCAGCTGGATGCGGAAAAACACTCGCGAGGGCATGCAAAGTTCTCTGCGTCTACGGCCCGGTGTGGATATAGCGCGGATGTCGGATATACCGCCAGCGGTAACGAGCCTGACCGGATGGGGAAAACCCAGCGGAAGCTGGACACCAATTAGCGATCTTAACGACCTTACTTACCCATCGGGTGTATACAAGGTAGGGTGCAATACTCTCCATTCACCGGGGGTGGGAACGGTTATAATTGCTAATGATTACAATCACTTTAGGCAACAGCTACATATGGACAGGTTTACGGGGGCGATATCATCCCGGACCTATGTAAGCGGCAGTTGGACGGCGTGGGAAAAGGCTTTGACCGAGTCATCACAAAGAGTGACCCTCAAATCCTCAAGGACCACTGCGGGCACTTGGACTATTAACGGCCTGATACCGTGGAAACCTGTATTCATCACAACGGACGGCGAGCCGGGAAAACTTACGACAGTCTCGATACGTGCTATATCTGGATCAATGAATTATACTTATATATATGGGGGAGTTCTGGGCCGGAGCACGGTCAGCACTGACTGGATGAATGTCCAATATTCTGACTCTCCCACACTTATACCCCACAAACCAACGTTGGTGTTGGAGGTGAAAGGCCCCTGGCTTGGTGGAACGTTTACGACAATAGAGGCATATCAATAATAGGAGCGGCTATGCGAGTTTTTTATTATGAGGGCCATGTCATCAATTGTAACGATAACGACCCGCAAATTGAGTGGCTGTTGAGCGAGGATATCCGTGAGGCGGTCCTGGACGAGGACGGCGCGGTCATCGAGCCGGAGCAGGTTGTCAAATCACCTGCCGAGGAAATCCCATCCGAAATCTTCGGCGAGTACGGCCACCTTGCCGACGACACCAATACCCGCAAAGAAAATGGCGAGTGGGTGTTCGATTTTGACGTGGCCGCATACGAGGCCGAGGAGACCGAACAACAAGCGGACATGGTCCGCAAGGAGCGGGACGCATTGCTCACCCAGTGCGACTGGACACAGATGCCGGACGCGCCCCTGACCGCTGACGCCAAGGCGCAGTGGCAAGCGTACCGCCAAGCCCTACGTGACGTACCGGAACAAGAGGGATTCCCTGCGGCGGTGGAGTGGCCGGAGAGACTTTAAAAAGGATGCCTCCGGCGGGTCAGGAACCTCTTGAAAGAGGTTCCCGACACCCTCCAGAACTTTTTGGTTTCGCTTCGCCACAGCTATACGGCTTCCTTCTCCCCGACCCCGCAAAATTCCATGCGTTCTTCTCGCCCCGACACTGTGAGGCTGATACCGTTCTCCTCTCCCGACCATATGATATCCCATGCGTCCTTCTTTCCCCCGACACCGTGAGGCTTGATTCGTCTTCCTTCCCCCGGCAGCATCGGATTTCATGCGTCCTTCTCGCCCCGACACCGTGAGGCTCCATGCGTTTTCCTTCTTCCCGACCACACGAAGTTCCATGCGTCCTTCTCTCCCCACCACCGTGAGGGTTGCAAGAGTGGTGTAGCTACCACACAAGACTCCACGCGTCCTTTTTTCACAAAATAAAGTGAAAAGAAGTGCAGGTTGTTGACAGACGCTCGCTCAGGTGATGGACTCCCGCAGTCATGGCATTGTTTACGTTGCTTTTAAGTTTTGTCTTTGGGGCCGTTGCAGGGAGTTTCTTCCTTTGTTGGGCGCATCGGAAAAAGAGCGGGATGACGGTCATGGAGCCGAGGCGGTCTTTTTGTCCTCAATGTGATGCCACGCTGACGGCAATGGAAAACGTACCGATTTTGAGCTATATCGCACTCAAAGGAAAGTGCGCTCATTGCGGACAGGCCATAGGGGTGGAATATGTGCTGGCTGAAGTGCTGACCGGGTTGGCCTTTGCTGGTGTCGGCTCACTGTTGATATAGTTGGTGGGAATGAAAAAGGCATTTGCGGTTCTTGTGGTTTTGCTCGTTGGCGGAGCCGTTGCCTGAAAGGGGAATATTCGTTTAATTCGATTTTGAAAAGGCTGCCTGCGCCTTTGGGGGATTGAGTCTCGATATATACAGGATTCCGGTGCTGATATATACTTTTGATGATGGGCAGGAAAAATCCCCGACAGTGTTGCAGAGTGCGGTGTCCTGTTTTGATCGTTTATGGTGATGATGACAGGCTTCTTCCGAAGGAGTCGTTTCGCTGGTTGGCCGATAGCCTGCCCGATGCGGCTCTTGTCGGATTAAAGGACTGCGGGCATGGGGTGGTCTGGGGTCAAGGAGACAGGTTGCTGTCGCTTGTTGAGAATTTTTTATCCGATTCAGGACGGTGAGTCGTGACTTCAAGGATGGGCTTTACTTTTATCGAAGTTCTCGTAACGCTGACTATTTTGAGTATCGGCTCCTTGTCCGTCATGCAGTATATATCCGAGACGCAGGATCTGGCGGCCGATATCACTCATGTGGACAGGTTGGCCCGTCTTGCCCAGATGCAGATGCAGGAGATTGAAAAGGAAGGGTACTCCTCATCCTATTCCGGTGAGGGGGAATTTTCGGATTTTCCCGACTATACATGGGAAGCACATACCAGCTTGTTGCATGACGGCGGCTGGTATCGGATGGTTTTGACCGTCACCCGCATCGATACGAAACGGTCCATAACGCTTGAACGGGTTTTCAGGGAATTGTTATGAAGTATTCGGAACCTCACAATCCGTTTGGCGGGGAAAGTGGGTTCACCTTGATGGAGGTGTTGATCGCGGTCGCATTGTCTTCCATTATTATGATCACGTTGTTTAGCATGTTCGATTCCGTTGTCTCAACCGCCATGCACGTTCGGGAAAACGAACGCGATGCCTATCGTGATCGGACCCTGGAAAGTCTCCTGTTTGACGATCTCGGCTCCATTTACGTTGCCACCGGGGTTAAATTTTCTTTTCGCGGTTACAATGGTTCTTTTTTAGGTGATGATGATCAGTTTATGTCCTTTTGCACCTCGGCCAGCCTTTCCTCCACCGGAGATGCTCCCAATCTTTCGTTGCAGCGGGTGGAATACCTTTTGAAAAGGGGGCGGGAGGCCAGTGATATCTATCGGCGCGAGAGGAGCTTTTGCGGCATAACCGGTGAGTGGGAGTGGGTTGAAATCCCGGTTGTCCGGGGCGTGGCGGAATTGGATGTGGAATATCTGGACTCTTTCGACAATGCCTTTGTGACTGAATGGGGGGCGGAAAAAGGATTTCCGTCTGCGGTCAAGGTCTCAATCCGGTATGAAGCAGATGACCAAAGTGATGAGTTTCTCGTTTATTTGGGCGTTGCCGCACAAAAGAATGGATAGAACATGAGAAAAAACGGAAGACAGGGCTCCATCATGATCGTCGTCCTGCTGGTGCTTGCGGCCGCAGCGTATCTGATTATGGAAAGTGGCAAATCCCTGCGCATCAATTATGAAGGCGCGGCGGCGCAACGTATGCTCGCCACCGGAGGCAGTTTGTTGCGTTCCGGGGTGGCCATTGCCAGGGAAGTGCTTATGGAGGATTTGCGAAAAACAAAAGATAACGCTGATACTCGCTTTGATAATTGGGCCGACCCTGATTTATATAAGCGGCTTACTGCTGGTTTGTCTTCCGGTGATTTGAACGGGGCCATTGTTGCGGAAGATGGTAAAATCCCCATCAATTCCTTTCTTAGTGGCAGTGGTGTCGGCAAGGCTCTTGGTGAGATATTTGTTCGTTTGGTTAGCCGACTTGCTCAGGCCCACGGTATAGAGGCAAAAGCTACCGACTACCTTACATCCATACAGATATGGATGGGAAAGAAGGATACGCAAGGGGACCAGCAGTGGTATGCAGGAGAAGCACCCCCCTATACGCTTGCCAAAGGGAAATTCCATTCCCCTCATGAATTGTTGTTGGTTCGCTGGAAGGGAGTGGACATGGATGGACGCCGCAAAGTGCTGTATGGCGCGAACGGTGTCCCGGGGCTTATCGAGTTTATCACGGTCTGGGGGCAGGGGCGGATCAATATGAATGTTGCGCCGTTGGAAGTGGTTGCCGCTGTATGTCCTGAGCCGCACCTTTTGGAGGATTTTGTTTCCAGTATTGAGGCGTACAGGAAAGATGGGGCCAACTCCTTCACGTCTTCATGGTATAAGGTTATCGCATCTAATGTTGGAATAACGTTGAAAAAGTTTCCAGACAAGGGACTTACTTTCAAGAGTACTGTTTTCAGAGTTTCTCTCGAAGCTGAAGTGGGTGCTGGAACCATTCGTTCGACAAGCATTTTGCAAAGAAATGGCACGAACTGTGTTGTGTTATTTGAGAATATTCATTAAGCCATCAGACATATGAAAAAGGGCGTCGGATATATTGCGTTGAGTGACGGGAATCTGCATTTTCTTGCTTTAAGGGAAAATAGGGATGAACCGGTTGTCTTTTCCCGGCAGGTTGCCTCGGAAGAGGAGGCGTTGCAGGCCGCTGTCGATTTTGCCATGGATAACGGCGTCAGTTTTGATCGGGCAGTCATTGCCGTGGATGGCCGACATTGTTTTTTGCGAAATTTTCGACTTCCCGTTAAAGGTCCGCGTCAATTGCAACAGGTCATCGGTTTTGAGATGGACGAAGCGTTGCCCATCGATACGACACAGGTACAGGTTGATTTCTTCAAGGGCGACAGTTTGTCAGGGCTGTCCTGTGTCATGGCAGCCGCATATAGCAAAGAGGCCATGGTCCGGTTGATCAAAGCGGCCAATGATCTGGGGGTTGAGGTTGATCGGGTGGATGTAGACGTTGCCGCGTTTGCCCGGGCATGTGTCAATCGGTTCCCGGACAGGGGGCGGTATGTCGGGCTTGATATCGGTCGGGAGAGAATACTGTTTTGCCTGATGGTAAACGGAAAAATTCGCTCTTTGTCCGTCATTACCTGGGGAGATTCCGTCCTCACGAACCTCTTTGTCAAGGAAAGCGGATTGCCGCGCGAGGAAATCGACCGTGTTATGACGTTTGGCCGACGCCCGGTAGCAGCGGAGCCTGGGGACGATGATGTCTATAGTGCGTGTCTTAAGCGTTTTTTGCGCAAGGTTATGCGGGAAATAAGCCGTTTGCTGGGCAACGAAGATTGGCCTTCCAGCTTTGTTATTAGTGGCGAGATCGTCCGTGTTCAGAAGTTCAAGGAGCTTTTTGAGCGAGTATCGGAGAGTGCTCTTTATGTGTGGGAAGAGCATTGCTTGGAGCTGGGCGAAGAGGTTGACGAGGGAATGAGGCCCAGCGGCATTGCTGTGGCCTATGGGACGGCAGAGTCTTCGGGGGGCAGTTTCAACTTTTGCAAGGGGAAATTCGCTCCGGCAAATAAGAATGATGGGTGGCGACGGGAGATATTTTACGTTGCCGGACTGATTCTTGCCGTGGCCTTGTCCTTTGGTGGATATGTCTATGCCAACCTTGTCAGCGGAGAACGGCAGCTTGAATATCTGCACGACGCAACACTGGAAGTCTATAGGGCTGCTTTACCAAACGTGTCCCAGGAACTTGATCTGGTGCAGTACCAGAGCATCTTGACATCAAGAGTGCAGATGTTGACCGGAGATGTCATCAAAAAGACTGCCAGTGACGGTCGTTCGGTTATTGAAACGCTGAGAGTGGTGAGTTCGGTTCTGGACCGCAAAACAGACGTGGAGTTCCAAAATTTGGGGCTTGATGGCAAGCGTTTGGATATTCAGGGGGAGACAGTCTCCATGAATGAAGTTGATCGAGTGCGTGTCGCTTTGGATACATCGAAGATATTCAAGAGTGTTACGGTAAAGAATGCAAAGGCTGACAAGAGGACGAAGCGAATCCGCTTCGAGATTGAGGTGTTGCGATGAGTCTTTTGACCATGGATATGCACATCGGGCGTCCGGTCAAAATCTTGATCGGTGCAGTCCTTTTGTTGCTGGTCGGGGTCGGTTTGGTTTTCCCTCTGTTCAGACAGCAGAAGGCCATGGGGCGGAAAATTGAGCGTGCCAAAACCGAGTATATGTCAGCTGTGGTTGTTGCCGAACAATATAAAGCGTTATCACATTCGACCAAACATTCGGTATTGTTGCAGGAGCCTCTTTTTTCCTACATTGACAAGGTGACCCGTAAGCTCAACCTGACGAAAAGAATCGATTATGTCAGGCCAGAGAATAAATCCACGGATGACGGTTCCACGATTGAGGCCGTTCATGTCGCCTTCAAGGGGATTACCCTGCACGAGTTCGTTCGTTTTTTGCATTACGTGGAAGTGCAGAAACGGGAAATTTTCGTGAAGGCCATTTCGATTAAAAAGGATGCGAACAGGAATCTCAACATGCAAATGACGTTGCAAAAAAGAACCTAATGAGAGGCTGAACTCTGGTGGCAAGCGGACAACGCAACCCCTTTGGGGACTCTTCCAAGAACTTTGTGTTCTTTCCTTCCATAAGCCACAAAAAGGGGGTTCACAGGATTATTCGAGGGCTGGAATCCAATTGCGGCCTTATCTTGTTGACCGGTGAAATCGGCATTGGAAAAACATCCCTTGCGCGTCATATTCAGCGAACTCTTGAAGACGAGTTCTCTTTTGTGGAAGTCGGCAACCCTTATCAAACTCCGTTGGAGCAGGTCTTTTATTGCTGTGAACAATTCGGGCTGGATACAGACGGGCTGAGTTCGTTGCATGACTGCATCGGTAAAATGGAATCGCATTTTCACGCGATACAGGAAGACGGCAAACGGCCAGTGATTGTTTTTGATGAAAGCCACCTGTTGACCAAGCGGCATTTGAGCCTGATTCATATCCTGTCCAATCTTCGGGCGGAAGACGGGCCGCTTGTTCAGATACTGCTCGTCGGTCAGCTGGAGATATTGGATTTGCTGGCCACCGAGGGGATGGAGGCATTGAACCAGCGAATCGGTGTGCGGTGTCAGTTGTCTCCTTTGACGGCCGAGGACACCGACAAGTATATTCATTTCAAGATCGAGCAAAGTGATCGTTCTAATATGGTCATGTTTTCCGACAAGGCGATTGAGCAGATATGGAAGCAAAGTAGCGGACTTCCCCGATTGATCAATCACATGTGCGCTCACGCCCTTGATGCCCTTGCCTTCAAGGATTCCAATGTGGTGACTCCCGCCATGGTGGATGAAGTTTGTCGCGACTTTGTTTATGCGGGCATGTTTCAGGCAAAGACCAATAAGGACGTCAAAAAGAAGGATTGGCGTCCGTGGATATTGGGCGGTGTGGTCGGGCTTTTGATTGCGGGCGTTTGTGTTGCTGTTGTATGGCATTGGGGAGCCGGGACGTTGCTTGCCCCGGTGACCACGGAGCGTGTCACTTGGCCGGAGAAGGGCGTGTCGGCGGTTAGGAATCCTGAAGTCCCGGTTATGGCGAACGGGGAGCGTGCTGTTGTTCCTGTTCAAACGCCTGTCTCGGAACCTGTTGGAGCCCGGGAGGCGATACCTGACGGGGGAGATGCTGGTCTTGTGGCATCTGAAGAGAAGGGGGCCGCGCAGGGGGAGCCTGTCGTCTTTGAACAGCCGGTCGGCACGGGAACTCTTCCTCAGGAGGAGTATGTTGCTCCTGAAGTCGTGGTTGTTGAGGAACCGGTAGGGCATACGGTCAAAGGCGATATGCCGAAAAGTGAAACGACGCCTGGAGAGTTGCCCGAATCCCCGGTTTTGTCGATGGAGGATGTTTTGGACGGTGCCACTCATTCGGTTGTGGGTGAGTTGGTTCTCGGGGCTATTGCCTGGAATGAAAAACCGTCATCCAGTGTGGCTGTCATCAACTCCAGCTTGTTGCACGAAGGGGATTTGGTGAGCGACGTGAAGGTTGTATCCATAGGTCAAGATTATATTCTCTTTGAATATTCCGGCAAACTGTACAAACGGGCTTTTCCCAGATAAAAATTGATTCAAGGATGGAAATATGAGTTTTGAGAAGCAGAAAAGCAAATGTCGTTTGGGTGTGCTTGCCGGTCTTGTGGTTCCCCAGTTTATGGATGAACCGCAGAAGGCTCGTGTCGTGAAGGCAAAGTTGCAGATGGAATCTATATCCACAGCCCTTAAAAAATTCTACATTGACAACGGATTCTATCCCACAACCGAGCAAGGGCTTGAGGCGCTTGTCAGGAAGCCTTCAGTGGGGCGCACTCCCAAGAATTATTCGCCTTCAGGATATTTGCCCAAGATTCCCAAGGATCCGTGGGGAGGAAAGTTCATTTATATTTCTCCCGGCAGGCATGGTAAGTTTGACCTGATTTCCTATGGAGCGGACGGTGCTTCCGGCGGTTCCGGGCCTGACGCCGATGTCAACAGTTGGCAGATTGATTAAACGCGGAGCCGATGGCTTTACGCTGTTCGAGCTGTTGATTGTGATCGTGGTGCTGGCTATTGTAGCTGGCGTTGTCGTCCCGAACATCGACTTTCGCGGTTCGGAGGGGGGGGCGAAGCGATTGGCAGGATTTGTTCAGCAAGCCTTGGATGAGGGGAGGAAT
>PDWI01006365.1_pt1 | contig 14843 bp, 11 predicted proteins | sample 1430891 | NCBI WGS metagenome assembly PDWI01 (sample SAMN01162508, study PRJNA174530) | Oral metagenome, whole genome shotgun sequencing project. | biome: Marine environment; feature: Marine mammal; material: Swab sample of the gingival sulcus; isolation source: swab sample of gingival sulcus... | reverse complement strand
GTTGTAAGTTTAAGTTAGGCAATTTGTCTATGCAAGAATTCGTCTTTTATGATGCGACAAAATTGCAAAAAATCTAACTAAAATTTCAACTGTTTGAGCAAACTATTTCAACAAAGCGAGTTTTGAAATTTTAAGGTTTTTAAGGTTTTAAGCAAAATAAACAAAATTGTTGAATCAACAGCTTTATTTCTTTAATAAAGTTGTAAGTTTAAACAAGGCAATTTGTCTATGCAAGAATTCGTCTTTTATGATGCGACAAAATCGCAAAAAATCTAACTAAAATTTCAACTGTTTGAGCAAACTATTTCAACAAAGCGAGTTTTGAAATTTTCAGATTTTTAAGATTTTAAGCGAAATAAACAGAATTGTTGAATCAACAAATTGAATTGTTTAAACTTACAACAAATATAAAACATATTTTATACCTTTAACCTTATTTGTGATTTTTTTCACAATCTTTATTTTCCACTCATCACCGCTTCTATCTCATTGTAAACTCTAACAGGCTCTACTTTTTTAGTAATACTTCTACCCACAACAATAAAATCGCACCCCTCATTTTTTGCTAACTCAGGAGTCGCAACTCTCCTTTGATCATCACTAGAATCCTCTTTCAATCTTATTCCTGGAGTAACAGTCAAAAAATCATTACCGCATCTATCGTGAATAGCACTTGCTTCATACACAGAACACACTACACCGTCAAGTCCTGCTTTTTTAACATTTTCAGCATAGTTAAGCACACAATCCACAACAGAACCCTCTATACCCAATTCTTTATTCATAACTTCTTGAGAAGTAGACGTAAGCTGAGTAACACCAATCAACAAAGGTCTTTTAAGCGAAATATTTCCCTCTTTATTTATCTCAGCAATACCTTGTTCTAAACCTTCTTTTGCAGATTTCATCATATCTATGCCACCTGAAGCATGAACATTCACCATATCAATTCCTAATTTAGCTAAATTTTTCATACCACCTTTTACCGTATTAGGAATATCATGAAGTTTCAAATCTAAAAACACAAAATGCCCCAACTTTTTTATTTCCCTGATTATCTCAAACCCTGAGCCATAAATCAGCTCCATTCCTACCTTAACATACACAGGTTCATCAAATTCCTTGATAAAATCTAAAGTTTCATCAACACTTGAAAAATCTAAAGCAATTATTGTTTTTTTCATTATCTAAAACTCCTTCCTATAGCATCCTTAACGCTATTATAACCATATTTCATCAAAACTTCAGGCAATTCTTTTATAATTTTCGGGCAGATATATGGGTCGATAAAATTCATAGCACCTATTTGCACTGCACTAGCCCCCGCATTTAAAAATTCCAAAACATCCTCTGCACTTGCAATCCCACCAACTCCAATAATTGGGATATCCACAGCGTCAGCAACCTGATACACCATTCGTATCGCTACAGGTTTTATGGCAGGACCTGAAAGCCCTCCCGTCTTATTTGCTAAAATTGGTTTTCCTGTTTTTAAATCTATTCTCATTCCCAAAAGAGTATTTATCAGAACTAATCCATCAGCTCCTGCTTCTTCCACAGCCTTTGCAATTTCTACAATATTCGTAACATTTGGCGATAATTTCACAAAAATAGGTTTTTTAGAAACTTTTTTGCACATCTCAGTAACTTTACTAGCCAATTTACTATCAGTTCCAAGACCAATACCACCGTGTTTTACATTGGGACAACTTATATTTAATTCAAAAGCTTTTACCACTGGACTGTCATTTAACTTCTCTATAACTTGAACATATTCCTCTTCCGTTGCTCCTGCTACATTTGATAAAATTTCCGTATCGTACTTACTCAAAAATGGAAGTTCTTTTTCTAAAATCCAATCAACTCCTTTATTTTGCAATCCAATAGCATTAAGCATACCGCTGGGAGTTTCCGCAATTCTAGGTAATGGATTTCCAAATCTTTCTGACACAGTTGCACTTTTTATGGCAATGCCTCCAAGAACAGACAAATCATAAAGCTCCGCAAATTCTCTTCCGAAACCAAAACAGCCACTAGCTGGGATTATAGGGTTTTTTAAATTCAAACCTGGTAATTTCACAGACAAATCCATTATAGTACCACCTTTCCTACTGGGAATACAGGGCCTTCCTTACAGACCCTATGAGAAACGCCCTTATTATCTTTAACGACACAACCCATACAAGCACCTATGCCACAACCCATTCTCGCCTCCAAAGATAAATATCCTTTTTCAAAAATCTTATCTATCTCTTTAAGCATCGGCAAAGGTCCACAAGAACAAACAAATTCATCTAATTTTCCTGTACGCTCTTTACTTTCTAACACTTCACCCTTTATTTTTAAATCATTAATAACATCTAAAACTGTTCCCTTTTCACCATAGGACCCATCAACTGTTGATATATGAACCTTACAACCTAATTTTTTAAATTCTTTTTCCAAAAAAACTTCTTCTTTACAGCCAAAGCCCAATATTACTACAACTTCTGTTCCTTGACCAATATATTTTTTTGCAGTTTCATATAAAGGTGGCACTCCTACGCCTCCACCGATTAGAAATACCCTGTTTTTATTTTCTCCACCTAAATCTCCAGCTTGCTTAATAGGAAATCCTGTTCCTAAAGGTCCCAAAATCTCAATATCATCTTTCATTTCAGTCATTTTTTTAGTTCCCTGTCCCACAACTTTATAAATAATCACAAGGGACTTTTCTTTTACTTCACATATTGAAATAGGTCTTTTTAAGAAAAATTCAGGTACGCCAATTTCTATAAACTCTCCAGCCGAAGCATTTTTTGCTAACTGGCAAGCAATTTCCATTTTCCAAATATCTTTTGCAATTTTAACATTTTGAAGGATTTTACCATTTTCAAACATTTATATCTCCAGTTCTATTTTTGCACTTATACTTTTATATTTTTTATAACTCATTCATACTAGACATTGTAAAGTTTTGAGATTCTAGCACTCGAAGTAAAGCTTTTGCTGTATCTAAACTAGTCATACAAAATATATTATTTTCAGAAGATACACGCCTTATTAAAAATCCATCTAAACTAGTTTCCTTATCTTTGTTAGACATTGTGTTTATTACAAAGTTTACGTGGCCTTTTCTTATAACATCTAACACGGTTTCTTTTTCCTCATCATTTACTTTTCCCACCTTATGAACAAACAATCCATTTTCTTCTAAAAATCTTGCCGTTCCACGAGTTGCATATATACCATACCCTATGTTATAAAATCTTTTTGCTATTACCAAAGCTTCATTTTTGTTTTCATCAGCTACAGTAATAAGTATATTTCCGTGAGGTTCAACTTTTACGCCACTTGCTATCAATGCTTTGTACAGTGCTTTATCTAAGTTTGCATCTCGTCCCATTGCTTCTCCTGTTGATTTCATTTCAGGACCTAACACTGTATCTACGCTACGCATTTTCGCAAAAGAAAATACTGGAGATTTAACAAATACCATATTTTTATTTTCCCTATGATATTCTCCTTGGTATCCTTGCTCTTTCAAACTTTTTCCTAAAATACACTTTGTAGCAACTGCACTCATTGGCACTGTTGTAATTTTACTTAAAAATGGCACAGTTCTACTTGACCTTGGATTTACTTCAAGAACAAAAACATTTTCATTCGTATCTAATATAAACTGAATATTATAAAGTCCTATAAAATTAAATCCTTTACCTATCTTAGCTGTGTATTCGATTATTTTTTCCTTTACTTTGTCAGAAACTGTTTGCATAGGGTACACAGACATTGAATCTCCTGAATGAACTCCAGCTCTTTCTATATGCTCCATTGCTCCTGCTATATAAACATTTTCTCCATCAGCTATAGCATCGATTTCTATTTCTTTTCCTACTATATATTTATCTACCAAGATGGGCGCATCATGGCTAATTTCTTCAACTGCTGTTTTCATATACACTTTCAAGTCTTCATCGCTATGAACTATTTCCATAGCTCTACCGCCAAGGACATAACTAGGTCTAAGAAGAACGGGATATCCAATTCTATTTGCAATTTTCAAAGCTTCTTCTACTGTAAATGCTGTTGCTCCCTGTGGCTGAGGAATTTTAAGCTGATTCATCTTACTTTCAAATTCGAATCTATCCTCTGCTTTATTTATATTTTCTAGTGATGTACCTAAAATCTTAACACCTTGTTTTTCAAGCGATTCTGCTAAATTAATTGCTGTTTGACCTCCAAACTGTACTATTACACCTATTGGCTTTTCTAAATCAAATATATGCATTACGTCTTCTGTTGTAAGTGGTTCGAAGTAAAGTTTATCGCTTATAGAAAAGTCTGTTGAAACAGTTTCAGGGTTATTATTGATAACTATTGCCTCATAGCCTTCTTCTCTTAACGTTTGAACGCAGTGTACTGTTGCATAGTCAAATTCAACACCTTGTCCAATCCTTATAGGCCCTGAACCTAAAACAATTACTTTCTTTCGGTCTGATTGAATAGCTTCATTTTCTTCACCGTAAGTTGAGTAGAAATATGGCGTTTCACTTTCAAATTCTCCTGCACAAGTATCTACCATTTTAAATACTGGTAAGATGCCCTCTTTTTTTCTAATTTGGTAAAGTTCTACTTCAGATACACCCCAATTTCTAGCAATATAACTATCTGCAAAACCATTTTTCTTGAGTTTTTGCAAAGTTTCTATATCCAACTTATTTACATTCATTTCTTTTTCTAGTTCAACTATTTTGTTTATATGATACAAAAAAAATTTGTCGATTAAAGTTTGTTTATTTATCTCATCTATTTCATAACCTTTTCTCAACCATTCTGCTACTGCAAATAATCTTTCATCATTTTTTTCTTTTATATTCTCCAGTAATTCTTCCTTGCTGTACTCCTTAAATTTCAATATTTCCAAATGGTCTATTTTCATTTCAAGCGATCTAACAGCTTTTAGGAAAGATTCTTCAAAGGACCCTCCTATAGACATAACTTCCCCTGTAGCTTTCATCTGTGTGCCTAATCTTCTATCTGCTTTTGGGAATTTATCAAAAGGGAATCTTGCAATTTTAGTTACTATGTAATCTAAAGCAGGTTCAAAACACGCATAACTTGTTTTTGTTATAGGGTTTATTATATCGTCTAAGCCCATTCCCACTGATAACTTTGCACTTATTTTTGCTATTGGATAACCTGTCGCTTTACTAGCAAGTGCACTGGAACGAGAAACTCTTGGATTTACTTCTATTACATAATACTTAAAGCTCTTAGGGTCTAATGCTAGCTGAACATTACATCCACCGCATATTTTTAAAGCTCTAATTATTTTCAAAGAAGCGTTTCTCAACATTTGATTTTCTCTATCTGTTAGGGTTTGTACCGGTGCAACTACCATACTATCTCCTGTGTGTACTCCAACAGGATCTATATTTTCCATATTGCAGACAACTATTGCATTGTCTTTAATATCTCTCATCACTTCGTATTCAATTTCTTTAAATCCACCAATACTTTGCTCTATCAAACACTGATTTACAGGACTGCTTTTTAGTCCAGCTTCACAGATTGTTTCTAGCTCTTCTCTATTATTTGCAAAACCTCCACCTGTTCCCCCTAAAGTATATGCAGGTCTTACAACTAACGGATATCCTTGTTTTTCAGCAAATTCTACAGCTTCTAAAACAGTGTGTACTATGACGCTTTCAGGAATAGGCTCACCTATTTCTTTCATCAATTTTCTAAATAAATCTCTGTCCTCTGCATTTTTTATAGCTTCTAAATCTGTTCCAAGGATTTCTACTCCAAATTTTTCAAGTATGCCATCTTCCTTTAGCTCAACAACTAAGTTTAAACCTGTCTGTCCTCCTAGTGAACCTAATATGGCATCTGGTCTTTCCCTATATATGATTCTCTTTGCAAAGTCTAAATTTAAAGGCTCAATATATACTTTGTCTGCAATTTTATTGTCTGTCATAATTGTTGCCGGATTTGAGTTTATTAAAACTACTTCATATCCCTCTTCTCTCAATGATTGACAAGCTTGAGTTCCTGCATAGTCAAACTCTGCACCTTGACCAATTATAATTGGTCCTGAACCTATTACTAATATTTTTTTAATATCTTCTCTTTTTGACCACATTTTTATATTATTTTCATTGTTCTTATTCAACATCTTCACCCTCCTTTGCCATCATTGCAATAAATTCATCAAATAAATATTTACTATCATCAGGTCCTGCACTTGCTTCAGGATGATATTGCACTGAGAAACAAGGATATTTTTTATGCCTTACCCCCTCACAACTTCCATCGTTAATTGCCTGATAAGTCATTTCTAAATCTGTATCTTTTAAAGATTCTATACTTACTGCATACCCGTGATTTTGAGAGGTTATATAAGATTTTCCCGTTTGCAAGTTCTTAACTGGTTGATTACCTCCTCTATGCCCAAACTTCAATTTGTACGTTTTTCCACCACAGGCTAAACTTATAAGCTGATGCCCTAGACATATCCCAAACACTGTTGTCTGAGGTATAAGTTCCTTTATAGTTTCGATTGTTTCAACTAAATCTTCTGGATTCCCTGGTCCATTTGAAAGCATCACACCATCTGGATGATAAGACATAATTTTCTCCGCTGTAGTATCATATGGCACTATTACTATATCGCAATTTCTTGCCGATAATTCTCTGATTATTCCCATTTTCGCGCCAAAATCCATAAGTACCACTTTCTTACCTCGGTTATTTGGAATAGGAAATATTTTTGTAGTAGAAACCCTAGAAACGTGATCGTGAATTTCCTGACTATTTTTCAATCTTTCTACCACTTCTTGAACATTTGCATCACCATCTTGCAAAATTGCTTTCATAGTTCCTTTATCCCTTATTTTCTTTGTAATAGCTCTAGTGTCTACCCCTTTAATTCCTGCTATTTCTTCATTTTTTAGGAATGTATCCAGACTATCTACACATCTCCAATTACTTGGATTTTCACAATAATCTCTAACTACAAATCCAAATATATCAGGTTTTATACTTTCATAATCATCTCTATTTATACCGTAATTCCCCATCAAAGGATAAGTCATCATAACGATTTGCCCACAATAAGAATTATCTGTTAAAATTTCTTGATAACCTGTCATAGACGTATTAAATACCAACTCTCCTATTTTATAATTGTCGCTACCTAAAGCTTCTCCTTCATAAACACTTCCATCTTCCAAAATAAGTAGTCTTTTCATTTAATACCTCTCTTTCTCTTTCCACACAGTTTGACCAGAAACTATAGTTTCTAAAACTTTACCTTTGACTTTATAATTTTCAAAAGGAGTATTCTTACCTTTAGATTCAAATTCTTCTGATTTTATAACATATTCTTTTTCTAAATCTATTATTGTAAAATCCGGTTTAAATCCTATTTTAATTTCTCCTAATCCCTCTAATTCAAACCTTTTTGCTGGTTTCGTCGCCATAAAGCCCACTAATTGATTCAATGACCATCTTTTTTGTTTTTCCACAAATTCTGTATAAAGAAGTGGAAAAGATGTTTCCAATGACACTATGCCAAATGCCGCCTCAGACATAGGTTTGTCCTTATCTTGTTTTGTATGAGGAGCATGATCGTTTGCTATAAAGTCCAAAGCTCCATCTTCCAGCCCTTCAATTAAAGCGATTCTATCTTTATGCTCTCTCAAAGGCGGGTTCATTTTCCAGTTTGTTCCTTGCACATCTACATCTTCTAAAAGAAGATGATGTGCTGTTACTTCTCCTGTTACATTTATCCCTTTCTTTTTCGCTTCTCTTAGAGCCTCTACACTTTCTTTTGCAGAAATATGACAAGCATGATATTTGTTTCCTATTTTTTCAGTCATATTTATATCTCTTTTTAATTGAGCAGTTTCACAAATGCTAGGTATTCCAATATATCCTCTCTGCCTATTTATTTCACTATCATGAACCGAACTTCCTTTTTCTCTATAGTTCATATCCTCAGTGTGAGCAACTATCATTACATCTTCTTCTTTTGCAATCATCATAGCTTTTTCCATAGTTTCTTCACTAGAAACGCCTACTCCATCATCGCTAAACCAATTTATTCCCATTTTTTTAATTTCAGGTATATCAACAATTTTTTCGCCTTTTTCACCCATAGTGATACAAGCATAAGGATATACTCTTACTAATGCTTTTTCTTCTATAATTTTAAGATATTTTTTAATATTTTCTATGCTATCAGGTGTAGGCTTCAAATTGGGCATTGGACAAACAATTGTAAATCCTCCTCTAGCTGCTGATTTTGTACCGGTTTCTATTGTTTCTTTATCTTCAAATCCCGGTTCTCTTAAATGAACATGAACATCTATCAATCCCGGTATAATAGCTAGTCCTTTGCAATCTTGAATTTCTATGTCTTCTTCCTTTAAATTTTCTTGTTTCAACAAATTTTCTCCAAGTGCAATTATCTTTTCATTATCAAAAAGTATTTCTTTTGCTTCTATTCCATCTGTTGTTACGATTTTGCCATTTTTCAAAAGACGCATATATTCCTCCTAACTTTTTTTAATTTCAACTTATTTTCATATTTTCTACTTTTTTAAAAGGTTCGAATCCGAAAGCTCTTTTCAATACAGCTTTTCTTATAAGCATTCCATTTCTCATCTGCTTAAAAATTCTCGATTTTGAGCTTTCTACTAAGCTATCATCTATTTCAATACCTCTATTTACAGGTGCTGGATGGAGTATTATAGCTTTTTCCTTCATCATTTCGTATCTTCTTTTGCTAAGACCGTACTTTTCTAAATATTCTTCATCTGTCATTCCTTGTAGCTCTGCACCTCTCTCCTTTTGGATTCTAAGCATCATCACTACATCTGCCCATTTAATGCCCTCATCTAAATCAACTCTTTCGTAACCTTCTCTTGCCCAAATATCCGGGGATGCAAACTTGACTTCTGCTCCCAGTTTTTCAAGAGCCTCTTTGTTACTTCCTGCCACACGAGAATGCAAAATATCTCCTGCAATCAAAACTTTTAAATTTTCAAATGTACCGAATTCCTCATACATTGTCATTAAATCCAATAAGCCTTGAGTTGGGTGATTTCCTTTACCATCTCCTGCGTTTAAAATTGGGATTTCTATATTTTCTAATTCTTTGTAATACTGATCTTTCCAATGTCTTATAACTAATGCCTTATATCCTATTGCTTCAAAAGTTTTAACAGTATCATACAAGCTTTCGCCTTTTACAACGCTTGATGTTTCAGCATTAAAGTTTGCAATTTTACAGCCTAATTCCATTTCTGCACATTGAAACGAAAAGTGAGTTCTAGTAGATGGCTCAAAAAAAAGATTGGCAACTACCAAACTATCATTTGTTGGTAATTTCCAATCTTTATATGAATCACTAAAACATTTCGCATCATTTATTAAATCTACAATATCTATCGGTGTCAAATCACCCATGGTTAATAATGAATACTTGTTCATGATTTCTCCTACCCTAAAAAAATGGATTTAAAAATTCTTTTTAAATCCCCTCATCTATATCACATAGTATGCTAAACTTTATTTTATTTAGTATAGCATACTTTTTGTGATTTTACAACTATTAACGGATTTATTTTTTGAATTTTTGTACTAAAAAATTCTTTATAATAACACTTTATTATTTACCTATATCTTTTCTATATTGCATGCCTTCAAATGTTATTTTTTCTACATTTGCATAAACTTTTTTCACCGCTTCTTCGTGAGTATTTCCTGTTGCTATTACACCTAAAACTCTACCTCCAGATGTTACAGTTTCGCCTTTTTCATTAAACTTTGTTCCTGCATGAAATACTATTACATCATCTTCTACATCTTTTAGACCCTTTATTACTTTTCCTTTTTCGTAAAGCTTTGGATAACCCCCTGAAGCCAAAACAACGCAAGCAACGTGTTCTTCCGTCCATTTTATATCGATTCCTGCCAACTTGTTATCCACTACTGCCTCAAAAATTTCCACTATATCTGTATCAAGTCTTCTAAGTACTACTTGAGTCTCTGGGTCTCCAAAACGATTGTTAAATTCTATAACCCTTACATCATCGCCTTTAATCATAAGGCCAATGAAAAGAACTCCTTTAAAATCTAAACCATCCTTTTTAAACCCTTCTAGTGTAGGCTCCAATATTTCCATTCTTATTTTGTTTGTTAAATTTTTATCAAACAATCTGCTTGGGGAATATGTTCCCATTCCACCAGTGTTCTCGCCTTTATCTCCATCAAAGATTCTCTTATAATCCTGAGCTGATTCCATAGGAACTATAGTATTTTCATCTACAAAACAAAGCATTGAAGCTTCTATTCCAGTCAAAAATTCCTCTACTACTACTCTATTTCCGGCTTCTCCAAACTTATCCTCTACCATAAGTTCATCTATACCTTTTAAGGCAGAATCCCTGTCCTCTGCAATTATTACACCTTTCCCTGCTGCCAATCCATCTGCTTTCAAAACCATAGGATAGCCAAATATACCAACGTCTTTTTTCAACTCCTCTGCATTTTCGTATTCTTTATATCTAGCAGTAGGTATATTATGTCTAAGCAAAAATTCTTTTGTAAATGATTTACTTGCCTCAAGCCTAGCGCATTTTTTATTAGGTCCAAAAGTCCTTATTCCTGATTTTTCTAACTCATCTACAATTCCTTTTGCCAAAGGGTCTTCAGGTCCAATCACAGCTAAGTCAATATCATTATTTTTTGCAAACTCACAAATTCCATCTATATCATTTACACTTATATCTACACATTCTGCAATTTCTGATATTCCAGCATTACCTGGCAAGCAAAAAATTTGTTCCACAGTTTTACTTTGCTTCATTTTCCAAGCTATTGTATGTTCTCTACCACCACTTCCTACAAGTAGTACATTCTTTTTTTTCATAGATAAACTCCCTTTTCAACACATAATGATTTTCATCACCCTAATTCCTGCACACATACTAATGTTTAAAATGTCTTACTCCCGTAAATACCATAGAAATTCCCATTTCATCAGCTTTTTTAATAGAATCCTCATCTCTTATAGACCCTCCTGGTTGTATAATAGCTGTAATACCAGCTTTACCAGAAGTTTCTACACAATCATCAAATGGGAAGAACGCATCAGATGCCATAACTGCACCTTGTAAATCCACATTTGATTGTTTTATTGCATTTTCTACTGCCCAAATTCTATTTACTTGCCCAGGTCCTATGCCTACAGTATGACCATTTTTAGCTAAAACTATTCCATTTGATTTAATATGTTTAGCAACTTTCATTGCCATTATCATATCTTTCATCTCTTCTTCTGTAGGAGCTTTTTTAGTAACAATTTTTAATTCTCCATCAAAAAGCTTATTATCTTTTTCCTGAATCAAAATACCACCAGAAACTCTTTTAATATCCAATCCTGAAAAGGTACCCTTTTCATCTGCTTTCTCAACTTTATCTAACCCAGAAATGAGAATTATTCTCAAATTCTTTTTTTGTTTCAACAAATTCAAAGCTTCTTCGCTAAAAGATGGCGCAAGAACTATTTCTAAAAAGATTTCACTTAATTTTTCTGCTGTTTTCAAATCAACTTCTCTATTTATAGCAACTATTCCTCCAAAAATAGACACTGGGTCGCAATTATATGCTTTTTCAAAAGCTTCAAATACTGTTTTACCTGTACCAACGCCACAAGGATTTGCATGTTTTACCGCTACTGCTGTAATTTCATCAAACTCTTTTAATGTCGCCAAAGCACCCTCTGTATCATTTATATTATTAAATGACAACTCTTTACCTGCCAACTGTTTGCCCAACACTAAACTGCCTTTTGCCGGTTTTATTTCTCTGTAATAATAACCTTTTTGATGAGGATTTTCGCCATATCTCAAGTCTTGGACTTTCTCAAAAGACATAGTAATAGTTTCTGGAAGCTCCCCTTTGATTTTCTCTCTTAAATACTCTGCAATCATTGAATCGTAGCTTGCCGTATGTTGAAATACGTTCAATGCCAAATTATACTTCATTTCATCTGTTACTTTACCAAAAGATTTGATTTCTGAAATTACTTTTTCATAATCCTTAGTATCACATACCACTGCCACATCTTTATAATTCTTTGCAGATGATCTAAGCATAGTTGGTCCACCAATATCAATATTTTCAATAGCATCTTCCAATGTAACACCCTCTTTTAAAATAGTTTCTTTAAAAGGATATAAGTTTACAACCACTAAATCTATAGTTTCTATACCTAGTTCATCTAACTGTTTCATATGCTTTTCACTATCTCGTCTAGCTAAAAGTCCTCCATGAACTGATGGATGCAAAGTTTTCACTCTACCATCTAAACATTCTGGAAATCCAGTTACTTCTGAAATACTCTTTACAGTTATTCCTACCTCTTCTAGCCTTTTCAAAGTTCCACCAGTAGATATTATTTCCACACCTAACTTTTCTAATTCTGTTGCAAATTCAATTATTCCTGTCTTATCTGAAACACTTATCAACGCTCTTTTTATATCCATAATCAATCTCCTAACAAATATAATATTTTAATCAATTTTAGCCTTATCTCAATTTGAGAAATTATGTACTATTCTTCTCCATTCCAACAATAAGTACAAAGCTTGCACTTATCAATACCTATAGAATTCAAAGTATCTTCTACATCTGGATATTTCAAACTGTGAAAATCTAATTTTTTTCTTATCTCTTCCACCATTTTTTGATGTTTTTCCGTTTTTGAAGATGAATATTCTGCCAATAATTCATCTGTTATTTCTTCTGGTTTTTTATTTTCCAATTCGCAAATAACTCTTCTTGTTATTAAGTCCATCTCGCTTACGCTTCTTGAAAAGTTCAAAAATTTACAACCGTACATAATAGGCGGACAGGCTGAACGAACGTGAATTTTATCTGCACCATTTTCATGAAGATATTTCACAGTTTCAGAAAGTTGAGTTCCACGAACTATTGAATCATCTATCAAAACAAACTTTTTACCATCTATAATTTCTTTTACAGGTACTAACTTCATCTTGGCAATTAAATTTCTAGCTTTTTGATTTTGAGGCATAAAACTTCTCGGCCAAGTAGGTGTATATTTAATAAGTGGTCTTGAATAAGGTATACCTGATTTATTTGCATAGCCTAAAGCATGTGCTACACCGCTATCTGGCACTCCTGCTACGTAATCCACTTCTAAATCTAAATCTTTATCCATGTCTGCCAGCATTGCACCATTTCTATATCTAGTTTTTTCAACATTTTGCCCTTCGTATTCAGATGGTGTATATCCAAAATATGTCCAAAGGAATGTACAAATTTTCATTTTTTCTAAAGGTGGCGACAATACTTCTTCACCATTTTTCGTAATTTTAACAATTTCTCCAGCACCAAGTTCTCTATGCTTCCTATATCCTATATTCACAAAAGAAAAAGATTCTGAAGCTACGCAATATCTATCTTTTTGTTTTCCTAAGATTAAAGGCGTTCTCCCAAATTTATCTCTTGCTGCTATTATTTCACCATCTTTTAATATCAAGATAGTTGCTGAACCGTCAATTTTATCTTGTGCAAACTTAATTCCATCTGTTAAATCATCTTTAGTTGATATTAAATGTGCAATAAGTTCAGTGTTGTTTATAGCCCCACCATTCATAGTTGCAAACTGTCCCGTATAATCATTAATAAGCTCTCTTACAAGTTGTTCTTTATTATTAATACGACCTACTGTACATATACCGTATTGCCCCTGCCTACTGTATATCGTCAAAGGTTGAGGCTCGCTGTCACTTATACTTCCAATACCTACAACACCTTCCATATCATCTAATTCTTTTTCAAATTTAGACCTAAAAGGAGAATTTTCTATATTATGAATTGCCCTTATCAATCCCTTTTCTCCCTTTATACACATTCCACCTGTCTTTGTTCCCAGATGTGAATGATAATCTGTGCCGAAAAATACGTCCATAGATATGTCACTATTTCCTATTGCACCAAATACGCCTCCCATAAAATTCTCCTTTAAATATTTTTAATTACATCTACTAAAATTCTATGTTCCACTTCCAGAACTCTTTTTGCTAAAATTTCAGCAGTATCATCTTTCTCTACACAAACTTTTTCCTGTCTTAAAATCCTACCTGTATCTACCCCTGTATCTACTATGTGGACAGTTGCTCCACTTTCTTTTTCACCAGCTTCAATAACAGCTTGATGAACTTTCATTCCATAAAACCCCTTGCCACAATATTTAGGAATTAAAGACGGGTGTATATTTATAATCTTATCTTTGTACTCATCTATGAGTTTTTCTTGCAATATTGTCATATATCCTGCCAATACAACTAAATCAACCTTTGCTTCTTTTAAACTTTTAATTATTGCCTCTGTTATATCCTCTTGAGTATCATAAGTTTCCTTGTCAATTACTAAACTTTTAATATTATGTTTTTCTGCTCGTTTCAATGCAAATGCAGATTTTTGGCTAGAAATAACAAGAACAACCTCTGCATCTTTGATTTGTTTATTTTCAATAGCATCGATTATTGCTTGTAGGTTAGTTCCTCCTCCAGATACCATAACTCCAATTCTTAGCATATCTTAACACCTTCACCTTTAATGACTTTACCTATTACTTTTGGAGTTTCTCCTGCTTCTTCCAAAGCTTTAATCACAACATCTCTCTCTGTTTCAGAAATAATAATCATCATTCCAATCCCCATATTATAAGTCGCAAACATATCCTCTTCTTTAACATTCCCGCATTTTTGTATATACTTGAAAATTGGTAAAATCTCAAAGCTATCTTTTCTAATTTCAAC
>PDWI01006364.1_pt1 | contig 14844 bp, 18 predicted proteins | sample 1430891 | NCBI WGS metagenome assembly PDWI01 (sample SAMN01162508, study PRJNA174530) | Oral metagenome, whole genome shotgun sequencing project. | biome: Marine environment; feature: Marine mammal; material: Swab sample of the gingival sulcus; isolation source: swab sample of gingival sulcus... | reverse complement strand
TTGTAAATCTTTTTCTTTTGTTTGACATAATTTTCTCCAAGACTAAATAAGTATAAAAGGCTCTTATTTTTTGTACAGATTTATTATGCCACTACACTGGCAAATGGCTCACTGTTCAAAACAAGAACTCACAGAAGAAAACTTGAATGCTGCGATTGCGAAAATGCAATCACGCAAAGCTGACGGCGGTCGTTTGTTAGATATTAGTCCAACCTTGTTGATTGTGCCACCAAGCTTGCGTGCAACTGCATTGAAGTTAGTCAAAGCAGACACGATGTCAAATGGTCAAACGAATATCAACAAAGACGTGGTTGATGTGTTATCAACATCACGAGTAATGTAATGGAGGATGTGATGAGTGAACAGAATATACAGGTTTTGGTCAATTCCTTATCTCTTGATCGCCGATGTCGAGCGGGCATTTGCTTTAACGAAACTCCAACTACCGTTTTGGTCAGTAAAGAGCAGTTGTTGGCATTACAGTCAGACCCTTATTTGCGAGTACAAACGCTATCAGCAGATGAGACAAAAACGCCCGTGTCGGAAAAGAAAGGTAAAGATATTTCTTCTGATGATAAGGGCGGCGAGCAGTCGGTAGCAGAGCAAACGGAACTGTTATTGGAAAAATTGATTGATGCAGGTTGCACTGCTGATGATAAGAAAATGTCGGTCAATGATTGTGCGAAGTTAGTTGATTTCAAAGTAAGTGCTGATATTCGTGATGCCGCTTGGAAGCAGTTGCCAGAACAATCTTCTGATGATGATCCACAGTCTAGCGATGAAGTGCAATCTGATGAAGAGCAGAATGTTGAAGGTAGCGAATAACGATGGCTTACGCAATTGTTAATGATTTAATAACCCGCCTTGGTAACAAGGCGGTTATTGAACTAACTAACCCAAATCAGCGTGCAACTGATATTGATGAAACTGTTGCTATGGCAGCAATTAATGATGGTGCAGCAATTGTTGATAGCTACATTGGTCAGCGAACGACTTTGCCACTGGCAGCTGTACCACCACTGGTTAAGACATTGACAGTAGATTTGGCGATTTATTATCTAAAAACCAAAGTGGGAAATAGTAATAGTAAGGAAAGTAGCGTTGCCAAATTATATGATGATGCGATTCGTCATTTAGAACGCTTTGCCGCAGGCAAGACTTCCTTAGGTGTTCCATTATCGGTACTTGATGGCAATGCTGATAATGATGATGAAAAAGAAAAACAAACTGATTCGGCAGAAATCACATCGAACCCACGGCAAAACACACGACACAGTTTAGGGAAACTTACATAGGCTGATAACCACTTAAAATGATAAACGCCCCAAAATGCGATATACGGCGTTTTAATGTAAAAAGGCATTAATGGGTCGAGTAAAAAAATTTGAACAAATTTTAACGGCAATTTAACACAATTAAAGACGGTTTAGAAATGAGTGCAAGCATTGAATGGGACGGAATGGAAGAAACTCGGCGGTTATTAAAGTCGCTGACGGAGAAAACCGATAACCTCAAACCCTTATTGCAAGAAGTCGGTGGCAATCTCGTTAGCAGTACTAAAAGCCGTTTGAGAGATGATAAAAAAAGCCCAGATGGTCAGAAATGGCAGGACTATAAAAACCCAAACTATGCAGCCATAAAAAAAGCAGGTATTGAACGTAAAAATAGAGAACCTGGGCAGGATAAATGGCTGTTAGAACCATCAGAGGGTGGTTTGCTTGAATATAGTGGATTATTAATTCAGTCAATTACTTGTAATGCTAGTAAAAATAAACTAGAAGTAGGTAGCCGTAAAGAATATGCAGCCCGTCATCAGTTTGGTGGTGGTGGCATTCCTGCCCGACCTTTTTTAGGTATTAGTCGAGATGATAATGAGGTTATTGTCGATTTAATTAAACAATATTATGAAAAATGATGAATACAAAAACAATCCCCCCACACTTTGTTCAAATAGCCGACCGCATACGAGAATATGACGATAAGCATACTCAGCTATTCACAGAAGTTGCTGATAGTGGACAACTAGACGATGTTTTAAATAATCGCAATGTTATCGAGGGCTGTTATGTAATCAAGCTAGATAAAAAAGCCACCACAGAAACACCATATCAACGGGTAACTGAACGCTATCAAATAATTACGATTTGCCAAAATTATACCGATGCTTATGGTTCAGCAGTGGGGGAAATGGCGGAACTTATGCAAGAAGCAGTCTTTTTTGCATTATCAGGATATACCTGTCGTGATAATAATAATGGACAAACTGAACCACTAGAATTCGTTACTGGTGGCTTGATTGATTTAAAAAACAGCTTGCACATTTGGTCAGATATTTATCAATTGGAATATACACAAAAGCATAATCAACAACAGGAGTAATAATGAAAAAAAATGATACCCCCGTTACACCAATCATTAAAGGTGGTGGAACGTATGAAATCAACAAAGGCAAGGTTAGCCAAATACGCAAACCGAACGAAACCAAAACAACGGAGAAATAACAATGCCAAATATTGCACTAACACGAAAATTTAAGAAAAAAATATTACTTTGGGGCGTGGGCGACTTAGAAGCCAGTGCCTTAAAGCCCGTAGAAACCAAAGACCTTGAAATCAGTTTCGAGGGCGACACGGTTGAACAAGAAACCGATGGCGAAAGTTGGGGGGCAAATAAAAAACATCGCACCACCGATAAGGTCAAAATCACAGGCAAGATTGCCTTTGCAGGTTCTGGCGAGGCAGGTAAAGCACCTGCTTATCGTGAACTCTTTTTATTATCGGGTCACGCCGAAGTCATTGATACAGGTAATTCTGTGACTTACACGCCGATTACAGAAGATATTGAAAGCGGTACGGTCGGTTTCTTGTTTGATGGGCAATATCATCAGGGCAAAAAAGCACAGATTGAGTTAAAACTTGATACAAACAGTGGCGAGTTAGGTTACTGGGATTTTGAAATATCAATGGTTGGCGGTACTGTACCAATTGAAAAACCAAGTGGCTTAAATACACTACTTGAAGGTTATCAAACACCGAAAGCCATAAACTTCGATAACACACCAATTTTCCAATTAGGCGGACGAGATTATCCGATGAAAGGCTTTACTCATACCACAGGCAATGAAGTCACTGCTTTGGATTACGTCAATCATCAATCAGCGATTATCGGCGATAGAAAACCAACGGTGGGTATTACGGTAGGAGCACCAGCACTTTCTGAAATCAATCTGTATCAAAAAGCGTGGGACGGCGAAGAAATGCCGTTAGTAATGGAACACGGGAAAAAAGCAGGCGAAAAAATCCGAATGGATTATCCAAGCGTGTCGCTAGATATTCCAAAAGCCACCGATTTAGAGGGGGCGTTAGGGTATGAAATCGAATGCCAAGCGATGCAGAAAGGCGATAAGCCACCTTACACCATTATTTTTAGTTAATTACAATAGGAGAAAAAACAATGTTTAATATTGATAAAATACAAGATACTTACAGTTGGAAAATTGAAGTAGAAATTCCCAATAATGGGCAATATGACAAGTTCTCTCTTAAAGTCAAATATAACCGTTTGCCACATAGTGAGCGAGTGGAATTATTAGAAAGGACTCCTTCTACTGAGGAGGATGTTATGTCTTTCGAACGTGAAATGATAAAAAAAATATTTGCAGGTTGGGAGAAAGGTCAGATTAAAGATGCTAATGGTGTATTAGAAGACACTCCTGAAAACCGAGCGAAATTATTAGAGATAACTGAATTTAGAGTTGCTGTGATAAATGGTTATACTGAAAGCACTGGTGGAAATGCGGTAAAGTTGGGAAACTCACTAGGCTAGGCAGGCATTTCGCTACGGAAATATTACGCTATGAGACTTACTGTGAAGACAAGAAAAACACCGAAGATGCCTATGCAGAGTTTGGTGTGGACAAAGATAAAACCGATACTTTTATGTTTGCCGAAATGGTTATATGGCGTGAGTTTGTGCCTGTGCTTGCTTTATTTGATTATGCTGTATTTCATCGTAATCACTACACTGGTCATCTCATAGGTGTGGACTGGGTAGCAGTAGATGTTTTATTGAAACGTGAAAATGTCACTGTTACCCCTGATGATTTTGCTAACTGGCGGATTGCACTATCAGGTTATATTGATGTGATTAATGAGAATATAGACACAGCCAATCAATAAACCACTTTACTATTAAAACGAAAGCCTATCACTTATGCTAGTGGTAGGCTTTTTTATTATTGGTTGAGAAATTTTGAAAGTTTTTTCGCATCTGATTCTGAAATAGATACCGTTATTTCTAGGCTATCATCGGGTTCAGCATTGGCTAAAAACTGTTCAACAAAATGCTGACGTTGTGGGGGGATATAAGGGGCGATGTCATTATAGTGCAATTTAGTTGATTGTAGTTCCACTATCTCTTTTGATGTTGGGGATTTGAGTGTAACAAGCCCATAAATAACAGAGACTACAAGATAAACAATACAAATACCCAGCAGGCTATAACAATAAATACGGAAAGCAGGGTCGGAAAAAGCATAAACAATACCGATGATTAAAATCAGTACCCCAATGCCTTTGGCAATATCTGACACAATTGACCAAAAGCCAAAAATACTAACAAGAATTGCAAAAATAAGTAGTTCCATAATTACAACATTATAACACAGGTAGAAATAAATGAGTAAAGATATGCAACTAACCTTACGCCTTAATGCCGATGGTACGGCAATGATAGAAGGTGTAAAAAGAGCCGATAAGGCAATAGATGGGCTAGGTAAAAGTGCAGACAATGCCAGTAAGAAAATTCATCAATGTGTTATCAAAAGTAAAAAATTATCTAGTGTTGCCAGTAGTATTAAAAACTTTGCCCTCAGTTTTTCAGGTGTCGCAACGGCACTCGGTGTAGGGGCATTAGTGAATACTCAGCGTGAATTTGATGTACTGAACTCTCAACTAGTCACTGCAACAGGAAGTACACAGGCTGCTAAACAAGCATTTAATGAATTGACTAAATTTGCTTCTCGTACACCGTATGCACTAGCACAATCGGTACAAGGATTTACACAACTTAAAAATCTAGGGCTAGACCCAAGTATGCGAAGTATGGAGAGCTATGGTAATTTTGCATCAGCTATGGGTAAGGATTTAAGCCAGATGATAGAAGCTGTTGCAGATGCATCAACAATGGAGTTTGAACGATTAAAAGAATTTGGTATTAAAGCCAAACAAACACAAAATGAAGTTCAGTTTACTTTCCAAGGCACAACTACATCGGTTGCTAAAAACTCACAAGCAATACAGCAATATTTATTATCTATTGGCGAAACTAAGTTTGCAGGGGCGATGGCAAACCGAATGGCAACGCTAGATGGTGCTATTTCTAATCTTGCTGATAATTTTAATATGCTGAAATTACGTATTATGCAGAGTGGTATAGGTGGCTTTGTTGAAACGATAATTAGGGGGGTATCGTCAGGATTAGCTTGGTTGTCAGAAAATATTAAACTGATTGCATCTAGCCTTAAACTATTTTTTCAGCTAATGCTAGGTTGGGCGGCTTATCGGTATTTACCTGCATTAATGATGAATATCGCTACGGCAGTAAGGGCGTGGGCAACAGCACAAACACTGTTAAATGCACAAATGGGTGCTGGATTATTAGCAGGATATGTTCGCAATATGTTATTTGCCAAAGGTTCAATCAAGCAAACCGCAAAGGCACTATTTAGCTTAAAAGGAGCTATCGGTGTGGCCGCCGCTGCTTTTGCAGGTTGGGAAATCGGTACTTGGGCACGTGAAAACTTTGCTGTGGTACGTGTTGTTGCTAATGGTGTGGTGGTTAAAATTGTTGATGCTTTTGACGGTGTTCAAACCTTCTTAAAACAGGTTTTTAATCACGTTAAAAGTTTTGGTGTAATGGCAATGAATGGTATTGCCAAAGCAATGCACTGGCTAGTAACCAAAGGCAAAAATGCAGGGTTACGAATAGAAAATGCCTTTAAGACAATGTATTTAGGGTTATTGAAAATGACCAAAACTATCATTGAAAAAATAGGCGGTGCGTGGAAAGGGCTAACTGCTGGCATTAACAGAATGATGGCAACAGCACTAACCAAAGTACGAGATGGTTTATCGGGATTAACTGGATTTTCTGTAATGGGGAAAAAATTTGATTTAATCCCTGATAGTGTTATCAAGTCATTAAATGGAAAAATTAGCGTATTAAAAGCAAAAGGCGAAGATACAAGCTATACATTTGATAAATTAGATGACAAAATCAATAAACTAACAGGTTCTATAAAAGCTAATGAAAAAGCAATTATTAGTAATAATAATGCCCATCAGAAACTTGTTGAGTATGCAGATAAAAATACTCTCTCATCAGTCAGCGATACACTGAAAAATAATGCAAAATTAGCAAAAGAACGGTTAGCAAGACATCAATTTAATATGGATGATATTGATGCCTATATGGATTATGAAATCAATAAGGAAATAGCGGATAAAAATACAAAACCTGCGACAACACTGGCTAAAAAAATAATGTCACCACCAACATCTGAAACTAATAAAGGGGGTAAAGGTGGCAAAAAAGGCAGTGCAGTTACTGATGCAATAAAAAAAGGGGCAAAATCTGCCAAAGATGCCGTTAATGAATTAAAACGTCAGTTAGAAGCAGTGGCTAATTTCAAAGCTAATCAACAGCAATCCATTCAGGATTATGCCTTTGAAACCGCCCTTATCGGTAAGCAAGCTGATGAAGTGGAAAGACTACGTTTTGCCCACGAGTTAATGAAATCAGCAGAGCAAGCTAAACAGGGGCTGTCTGCTGTAAGAAAAGCTGAAATTGATGCTATCACACAAAGTACCATTGCCCAACGTGATGCAGTTGTTGCATTACGAAATGCAAAACAAGAAGCCCACGATAATGACTGGCTGGGTGGAATGAAAGCGGGTCTTTCTGATTTGGCTAAAAGTGCAGGTACTACGTTTGATGTAATGAAAAATGCCACCACAGGTGCATTTACTTCAATGGCTGACGGTATCGCTAATTTTGTCGCCACTGGTAAAGGTAATTTTAAGGAATTGACTGCATCTATTCTTGCCGATATGTCAAAAATGTTAGTGAAAGCAGCAATGATGAAAATGTTTAGTGGCTTATTTGGTGGTTTTTTCAAAAATGGTGGTGTATTTGATGTAGGGGGGTTAAAACCTTTTGCCAAAGGTGGCGTATTTAACCAAGGTGTTCAGTATTATGCTAATGGTGATATTTTTAACCGTCCAACTGCCTTTGCCCACGCTGGTGGCTTAGGTGTTATGGGCGAGGCGGGACCAGAGGCAATTATGCCATTATCTCGTGGACCTGACGGAAAGTTAGGCGTTAAAGTGCATAATGCTCATCAGCGTCAGAAAGTGGCAGGAATGAATAATAATATTAACATTGCGGTCAATATCGCCAATGGCAAAGAAGAAACAGATGTGAAAAGCCAACAACAGCAGGGAAAACAACTAGGCGAAAACTTAAAAAATGCAGTCCGTGGCGTATTAGCTGAAGAAATGCGAACTGGGGGAATGTTGTCAGCAAGGTAAAATTCTCTAAACAGCTTTAATATCAAATAACAAGCCTATCACTTATGATTAAGTGGTAGGTTTTTTTATGACATAAAAAATAAGGAAACAAATGAAAATATTTAATTTTGATGTCGCTATCGGCGGTACATCTGATACCAAGTACAACATTAAAAAAGTCCAATTTGGCAATGGCTATGAACAACGCCAAAAACAGGGGGTTACCCCTATTTTAGAAACGTGGAAAGTATCTAAAACAGGCACTAAACAAGAGATTGATGAGGTCAAGGCGTTTTTAGATGAACACGGTGGCGTTACAGCCTTTTTATGGCGTGTGACTTCTGATGAACCATATAAAAAGTATGTGGCTAGTGGCTACACTCGTACCCCCAAAGGCGGTGGGGTTTGGCAAATCAGTTTTGAAATGCGAGAGGTACTAGCGTGAGAGACTTAACACAATCACAACTGGCAGAATTACCAAAGGTTGAACAATCTGCTGTTATTGAATTATACACGCTTGATTTATCGGCTATCGGTGGGGAAGTACATCATTTTTGTAACCAAGTAAATGAATTGGGACAAGCTGTGAAGTGGAAAGGCATCGCCTACACACCATTTCCTATCGTTTCAGATGGTTTTGAATTAAGCACACGTGGGGCAAGTAATCGCCCAAGTCTTACTGTTTCTAATCTCTTTGGATTAGTGACAGAAATTGTTGAAAGTGAGTATGGGATTATCGGTGCAAAGGTTATCAGACGACAAGTTTATGCCAAACACCTAGACCCTGATAACTTTGCAAATGGTAATCCTGACCACGACCCACTTGCTGAAAGTGTGAGTCATTTTGTCATAGAAAGTTATAAATCACTCAATTCAAAAACAGCCACTTTTGAATTAGCTATTCCCAGTGAGGCAGATGGGGTGGTTATCCCTCGACGTATCATCATTTCTAACACGTCGCCAAGTGCTTATAAATCAAGTACAGGCGTTTTAGCGTATAGGGAAAAATAATGAAGACAATGGAAAAACTAGAAAAACAGATAATTGACCACGCTAAAAAAGCATACCCAAATGAGTGTTGTGGACTGATTGCAGAGGGTAACTATTACCCTTGTGAAAACATCGCAGATAACCCTACCGATACGTTTATTATGGCAAAAAAAGATTGGCGACCGGCTGAGGTGGTCGTGCATTCACACACAAACGGCATACGGTATTTAAGCGGTGCAGATAGAGCGGCACAACATAAATCGGGGCTTGACTGGTGGCTTGCTGTACGCACCGATAGCCCTACCGATACCGATGAGTGGGAAATCATCAAATATCCCTACACACCACTACTCAAAGGGCGTGAGTTTGATTATGGAAAATATGATTGTGTGTCGTTAATGGTTGATGTATTTGGGCTGTGTGGCATCACTTTTACACCGTTTGAACGTCACGAAGACATTATCAAAAATGACATAGTCGGCGGAGCGTTAGCTCGTGGTTTTTACGAGGTTGATTTTAAGGATATTCAAGTTGGTGATGTGATTATGACATCGGTGCGAGGGGTAGCAAATCACGCTAGTTTTTATTTGGGTAATGAACAGGTTTTACACCACCCTCTCGGAGGGTTATCACGAGTTGAGGCAATGGACGGTGTGTGGCATAAGTGTATTCATTGTGTTTTACGGCATAAAGATTGGCAACCTAAAATGATACAAGCAATTTTAAACGATATAGAGGTAGAACAATGGCAACAGTAGTATTTCACGGAGATTTACAGCAATTTGGCAGTGAATTTAATCTAAAAGTTGAAACGGCTGGCGAGGCAATGCGTGCCTTATTTATACAGATTAAAGGACTTCGTCAGTATATTTGCAATCAAGGGTATTTTGTCAAAGTAGCAGAAAAAGAGGTCAGTGAAGAAAGCATTAAAAAGGACTTTAAACAGTATTTAAAAGATGATGATGTAATTCACGTTGTACCTGAAATTACTGGGGCGGGTAAGTTTGGGCAGATTATTTTAGGGGCGGTGTTAATTGGTGCAGCATTCTTTACAGGTGGTGCTTCAATGGCGGCTTGGGGGGCTATTCAGACTGGTATGTTTACAGCTGGGATTGGTATGATGCTTGGTGGCGTATCTCAACTGCTGACTAAAATGCCTGACTTTGGTGATACTGATTTAGGGGCTACCAACTACACTGCTGATAGTACGAGTATCGGTGGCGGTAAATCAGCCATTAAAAACTCAAAATCCTCATCGTTTAGTAACCTTGGTAATCAATCCGCTGAGGGCAGTTGCGTACCGATAGCTTATGGTCGTATGCGTATCGGCTCAAAGGTCATCAGTCAATCCATTGAAAGTTATAAAACAGAGATTAAGGGGTAAGCTATGGGAAGCAAACCAAAAGCCCCCGATATGTCGGGGGTTAATAAAGCACTTGAAAATCAGCAAACGATTATCAAAAATCAGCAAAAACAAATTGAGAAAATGGCGGCTCGTACCCCGTATGAAGCCCCTGATAGTTTAGAATCTGCTCAAAAATTAAAGATTGTTGATATTGTTTGTGAGGGTCCAGTCGATACCGAGGTATCACTTAATTCAATTTTACTGGACGGCACACCGATACAAAACAAGGACGGTTCATTTAATTTTAACGGCGTTGAAATTGAAGCATTACCAGGCAATCCTCAACAAGGCACATTGAGAGGATTTGAGGACGTTTCAAAGGTTATCAATGTCGGTGCTGAGGTTAAGCGTGACCAATCAATCACACGAACGGTTATCGACCCATTAGTTGATAGAGTGCGTGTTATTTTAGCCGTTGGGACGTTAATGGAGGTCGCAGATAATGGCGATAAAAACGAAACCAGTGTAGAACTCAATATTAGGGTTGGCGATAAAGATTATCCTGTGACTATTTCGGGCAAGACCACCTCTGGCTATCACAAAGATGTCGTGTTTGATGAACTGCCTGAAGTGCCTTTTAACATTACCGTCAGCCGTATCACACCTGATTCTGAAAGCACCCAAGTGATGAACCAAACACAGTGGGCGGCGTATGTTGAAAGTGTAGATACTAAATTTACTTATCCTAATACAGTCGTCGTTGGTTTAAAAATAGATTCAGCACAATTTGGTGGAAAAATACCGACACGAACTTATTTGAGTAACTGGCAATTAATGCAAGTGCCAAGTAACTACGAACCACGAACCCGTGAATATAGTGGTATTTGGGATGGTACATTTAAAACAGACTGGACTGATAACCCAGCGTGGATAATGTATGATTTGATTACCAATAAGCGTTATGGTTTAGGCGAGCGTGTGGGCGAATATTCAGCGGATAAATGGGCATTATATGATATTGCTAAATACTGTGACCAAATCGTACCAGATGGATTTGGTGGGCAGGAGCCACGATTTACTTGTAATGCTGTTATTTCAGACCAACGTGATGCCAAATCCTTGCTTGATGATGTGGCGAGTTGTTTTAGAGGAGTAGCAATATGGGACGGTAAACAAGTAACCTTTGCTATTGATGCAAAAAAAGACCCCGTTGCACTTTTTTCAAATGCAAATGTCGTTGATGGCGAGTTTGAGTATTCGAGTAGTGGCTTAAAGACAATTTATACCGCTTGTCACGTTAAGTACAACGACAAAGAGAACGGTTATAAAACTACCACAGAGTACGTTGCTGATGATGAGGCGATTGCACGCTATGGATTAAATGTTAAGCAAATTACCGCCTTTGGTGCTACTTCACGAGGTCAAGCGGCACGTGCAGGTAAATGGTTGATTGAAACATCAATCAGGGAGCGACAATCAGTTACCTTCAAAACAGGTATGCAGGGCTTTGCAATATTACCCTGGGATATTATCCAAATTGCTGACAGTAGTTATGCAGGGATTGATGTTGCAGGTGTTATTAAGTCAGTCGATGGCAGGCAAATTACCGTTGATAGAGAAATAGAAAGCGACAATGCTGTCTTTAATTATGTTGATAAGGGCGTTATGCGTAGCTGTCAAATTACCCACATTGATGGTGATGTTATCACGCTTGACACACAGCCGATAGGCATTACTGAAACAATGCCGTTTAGTGTGTCTAAACACAAAGTCAAACCCCGATTATTTAGGGTAACAGGCATTAAAGAAGATGAGGGAACTTATACCATTTCAGCAATTGCCCACGACCCAAACAAAGAAAAAGTTGTTGATAGTGGTATGGACTTTGAGAACCGTCCAGTTGAAGTACCGCCTACACTTTACGGTGTGCAAGCAGGTAAAAGCGATGATGATTTTAAGTTATCGTGGCAGGGATTAAATGCTGAAAGTTATCACATCAAAGTTTACCGAGACGGCAAATTATTCAAAACATTTGTACAAGATACCCCTGAACTGGTGATTAAAAATCTTCCGTGTGGCAACTACAAAGCCGAAATCCGCCCCAAAGGTAGTGACGGTAAGTTTGGCGATACCATTATTAAAACGTGGGAGATTAGTTATGCGATTAATGATTTAACTGCCAAGCCTCAACTCTTTGCCATTACGCTCAAATGGGTTAATCCACAAATGGCATCAGGCAAGGCATACATTGAGATTTGGCATTCACTGAATAATGACCAAGAGCGGTCAAAACAAATCGCAAAACTATCTTACCCAACCGATACTTTTAATCTTGGTAATGTGCAATTACACGAAACGCATCATTTTTGGGTACGTTTGGTTGATGGTTCACAGAATAAAGGCGAATGGGCGTATGTTAGTGGGCAGTGTTCAACCGATACCAGGGCAATCGTTGATAGTATCAGTGGCAAAATTACCAAATCAGCATTAGGGCAAGAGTTAATTGAAGATTTGCAAAATGATATTAATACCGAAGTTTCCGAGGCAATAAGTAAAATTGAAATCCCAGAAGTTGATTTATCAGCCATTGATGCAAAAATCGCCGAAGAGAAGAAGCAACGTATAGCAGGCGATACAGCTGAGGCACAACAACGCTTAACATTGATTTCAAAAGTTAATCAAAATAAGTCTAGTATTGCTAGTTTAGCTAAAACAGTCAATGATGCTAATAGTTCTACTGCTACACAAATTACCCAACTAACGGCAAAAGTTGATAATAGTAACACAACCTCTGATTCTATCTTCTTTAAAGATGCTGAACAATTTAGTAATGATTGGTTTGCCAATATTAGGTGTGAAAATATTCGTTTTTTTGCATCAGCAGGGATTATTTGTATTGGTCAAAATAAAAATGCTAATGATTATGGTTGGTACGTCTATCGTAAGAAGTTTCCTATGGGAGAATATTCAGTTTATAAGATTACCTATCACTTATCGCTTGCATCTGGTGAGGGTAGAAATTATTTTGGCTGTGAGGGCTATGATGCTAATGGCAATATATATAATACATCAGGAGAGCAATCACACTATTCTCAATGGTATGCTTATTCAACCACTGAAAAAAGTGGTTGGCAAAAAATAGAAATGTACATTATTGGAGATAATGTAGATGCAAGCCTTTACCCAAACAGTAAAAAAGTAGCAGAACAAGTTAGACAAATATCGCCATTATTTATCAGCAATTATTCCCACAAAAGAGGAGAGACAAGAATTTCCTCCATCGAAATTGAATTAGTGTCTAATTCAGCCAAAGCACAAGCTACCTACACCATCAAAACCCAAGCCATCGCAGGTGGTAAAAAAGCCATCGCAGGGATTGCAGTGGGGGCTATGGTAAATGAACGCACTGCTGAAAGTTCGGTAATTGTAATGGCGGATAAATTTGGTGTGGTCAAAAATGCCAGTGATGGCACAGTTAAACCAATGTTTAGCGTAGTCAATAATAAAGTAGCTGTCAATGGCGATTTAATCGCAGATGGCACTATTTTAGGTAAACACATTAGAGCCAGTCAAACGATTAAAGCACCGAATATACAAGGTGGTAGTCTTAATATCAATAATAGGTTTAACGTAGATAGTTATGGAAATGTCACAATTCAAGATAGCAGTTATCAGCAAGGATTAAAAATAACCAGTGAAAAAATAGAAGTATATGACAGTTATGGCAACTTACGTGTGAGGATTGGTAGATTATGAGTTATGGGATTGAAGTTTATGATAGTAATGAAAATCTTATCTTTAATGAGGAAGGAGGCTGTGCTTGTTACGTTGGCGAGGTAACATCATCGTCATCTTTACAAGGATATTCATCAAGTAATATATGGGCAGTTCCGTCTATGGTAGTTAGTTCTGATACACCGATATACAATTTCAATATGCCTAGTTTTAGTTGTTTTATCACAAATGATGAAATTATTAATCAAAGACATTCAGGACAAGTGTCGGTACATTGGGGGGTGTTCTAATGAGCTACGGTTTTGTTATAAAAAATGAGGTAACAGCACGAGCATTTGATGAGGGATATTCAGCATTATATTTTGTTGGTTCAGGATATACCACGAGAATGTCTGATGCAAAATATCGGCAATATATGACGTATGTAGATTTTTATTGTCCAACTAAACCCATACTTTTTTATCGGTCACAAGAGGACGGAGCGGTAACGATTCCCCATTATGTGTATGACTATGGTGGTGGGCGTTATCGTGCCTTTGTTATGGGTGATGCTGAGGTATTTTGTTTCTCATCACAACAACCACAAACACGAGGGGATTATGGTGTGCAAATATTTGGCGGCAATGGCAATCTTGTCTTTGACAGTAATAACAGAACATTAAAACCGTATGCAATGGTAACATTTCCAGCCTTAAATCCTGATGAAGCATCTGCATGGAATAGTGGCACATCAAGAAAGTTAGCGTATGCCTTATTGGGTAATGCCGTTATCGGATATTTTGATTTTGGCAGAAAGACAATGAATATGTATAGAAGTGCCGTTCGTACTAACAGTAATGGCTTTGAATTACAGCTACGAAGTGTATTTAACGGTAGCTATGACAACTCTATATCGTACCGTGATTTAGCAGGGCAATCGAATAAAGACCCTATTCAAATGATGGTTATTGACGTATCAGGATTTTAGGAGGATATATGAAAAAAATATGGTTACTTGTCTTTTTAACTGGCTGTGTGACTACTGAAGAAGTAGATATCTTGATAAGGGATAGACAACTACGTGAGATTGACAGAGAAATAAAAAGGCAGCAACACTGGTTACAGCACCAACAGTTCAGAGATGAAATTAATAAAATGAAACTAGAAAAACAGATTAAAAAACAACTTAAACAACAGGAGAAATAATATGTATTTAGTACACTACAA
>PDWI01006360.1_pt1 | contig 14853 bp, 12 predicted proteins | sample 1430891 | NCBI WGS metagenome assembly PDWI01 (sample SAMN01162508, study PRJNA174530) | Oral metagenome, whole genome shotgun sequencing project. | biome: Marine environment; feature: Marine mammal; material: Swab sample of the gingival sulcus; isolation source: swab sample of gingival sulcus... | reverse complement strand
ATTATTACTTCCCATGCTACTACTGCCATCAATAACCAAAACGGTTTCTGTAGAGCGATCATTATAACTGCCTTCTACTTTGAGATTCACTTCATAAGTGTTACACAAATTTTTAACAGGATAGACTGTTTTAGACAGTGTCAAATAATCTTGCGCATTGACTTGATTCGTAGCTAAAAGCACTAACATCATTGGCAAACCCAATACGTAGAACATTGGCATACGAAAACGCGATAAATAATACATAAAATTGTTCATACTTGTTATATTTATTAAATCTGTTTATTTGTTTTATTCAAGCATTCTGAAGTAGTGCTTAAACATAACTAGTTTAATTAATCTATATCAACATTTAGTGTGTTGACGACAATAAACTAGTGTATCGTAATGTGGAAAATTTTTTGGGATGTTTTTTTTCATAATTAATATGATTGAATTAAATATAATTTGAGCAGGGGAATTACAAAAGTTAACAATGATTAGCTTGTATAACATCAAACTCAAAGACACCCATTTAAGGTGAAATTATAATTCAACTCTTACACAAAGAACTCAATCAATCAACAAAATAATAAAAAAATAATTAGACTTACAAATTTTAAGCGACTAATTTACAACAAAACAAACTTTTATGTTATCAACGTTTTGATTTTAAAGTCATTTTCACTTGACAAAAACACATCAAAACACCTGATCAAAAAAGCTGGCTTCATAGGACAAAACCGCCATTCCCTCTACTAATACGCTCAGTTACTCAATTAATGTTTAATGCATTTTTCAACCGTAAACTTATAAAAAAATAATACCTTTATCACCTCATTTTTTTGACATAAAATGTCACTCATTATTAAAATCTTATGTACAATCACCATTAGATTAACTCAATTTGTTAGAATCTTATAGACATTTATAATCATTTTCAATGAACAATCAAGTTGTAAAAAAGCAAATTATACTTAACAGCATCGCGTTTGTCAAAGACACCTTAGAACAGGCGGAAGGGGGACATGACTGGTTTCACATCAAAAGAGTCTGGCACAATGCCCGGTTAATAGCCAAAGCAGAACAAGCCGATTTGTTTATCGTAGAACTCGGTGCATTACTGCACGATATTGCCGATTCTAAATTTTATAATGGTGATGAAAGCATAGGGCCACAAAAAGCCAGAGCGTTTTTAGAAAGTCAAATGGTTGATGAAAAGAGTATCAAACATATAGAACAAATCATCAAACATATTTCATTTAAAAACACACTTGACCCTCACGCAAAGCCTTTTTCTTCCATTGAGTTGCAAATCATTCAGGATGCTGACCGGTTAGATGCCATAGGCGCTATAGGAATTGCCAGAGCTTTTAACTACGGTGGGTATAAAAACAGAAAAATATTTGACCCTGACATCCCTGTCAATCTGAATATGTCCAAAGAGACTTATAAAACAAGTGAAGCCCCTACCATCAACCATTTTTATGAAAAACTGTTATTACTAAAGGACATGATGAATACCAAAACCGGACAACGCATGGCTGAAGAACGCCATGAGTTTATGCTTAAGTTTTTGGAGCAGTTTTACAGCGAAGTGGGAAGTGAGTTCAGACATGAGATGTAAGCCTGAAATCGGATGAATTAAGCGTTGAGAATTCAGAATGCTAACAGCCAAAGACTAAAAGCTAATAACTTTTATAGACTGACACCAGAAAGCCAAAGTCAGGATTCAGCAGTTCACAGTTAAGTATCAGGCAATAATGGATCAAGCGTAAAACTCAACCCCTAACCTCAACAACTAAACCGCTTACAGTTTTTTCTTAACCGCTACTTCCTGATAAGCTTCAATTACATCCCCTATTTCTATAGTATCAAAGCTTTTGATTTGCATACCACAGTCATAACCTTTGGATACTTCTTTGACATCGTCTTTAAAACGTTTTAAGGAATCTAATTCTCCGGTATGAACCACAATACCATCACGGATGATACGTACTTTGGATTTTCTGTAAATTTTACCGTCAATCACCATACAACCGGCAATATTACCCAACTTGGATACTTTGAAAATTTCCCGTATTTCGGCGTTTCCGGTGATTTCTTCTTTAAGTTCAGGCGACAACATACCTTCCATGGCATCTTTGACATCATTAATGGCATCGTAAATAATAGAATAGGTACGTACATCAATTTCTTCTTTATCGGCCAAGGCTCTGGCAGTACCGGCAGGTCTTACATTGAACCCAATGATAATGGCATCTGAAGCCGATGCTAACAACACATCTGATTCTGTAATGGCACCTACACCTTTATGAATAATATTGACCTGAATTTCATCAGTAGACAGTTTCTGTAGCGAACCATATAAAGCTTCCACAGATCCATCCACATCACCTTTTAAGATAATATTTAATTCTTTGAAGTCACCCAGCGCAATACGTCGTCCTATTTCATCCAGAGTAATATGACGTTGCGTTCTAACACTTTGTTCACGTTGTAACTGGGCACGTTTGTTGGCTATTTGTTTAGCTTCACGTTCATCCTGGAAAACATGGAAACGGTCACCCGCCTGTGGCGCACCATCTAAACCGAGTACAGATACCGGATCTGATGGACCGGCTTCTTTAATATTGTTACCCCGTTCATCAAACATCGCCTTGACTTTACCACTATAACTACTGGCCAACATATAATCACCTATACGCAAGGTACCACTTTCTATTAATAATGTAGTGACATAACCTTTACCTTTGTCCAACTGTGCTTCTATCACCGTACCACCGGCTAATTTGTTAGGGTTAGCTTTGAGTTCTAACAGTTCTGCTTCCAGTAATACTTTTTCCAAAAGCTCATCAATACCTATACCTTTCTTTGCTGAGATTTCTTGTGATTGGATTTTCCCTCCCCAATCTTCTACCAAGAGATTCATGGCGGATAGTTGCTCCTTGATTTTATCAGGATTGGCTTCTGGTTTATCTACTTTATTGATGGCAAATACAATAGGCACTCCGGCTGCTTGCGCATGACTAATGGCTTCTTTGGTTTGCGGCATCACAGCGTCATCAGCGGCAATAACAATAACCACAATATCTGCTACCTGACCACCACGAGCACGCATAGCAGTAAAGGCTTCGTGACCCGGTGTATCAAGGAAGGTTACTTGTTCTCCATTTTCTAATTCTACCCCATACGCCCCTATATGCTGTGTTATTCCTCCGGCTTCACCGGCAATCACATTGGCTTCACGAATATAATCCAACAAAGAAGTTTTACCATGGTCAACATGCCCCATGATGGTTACAATAGGTGCTCTTGGTTCCAAGTCTTCCGGCTTGTCCTCTTCTTCCTGAATGGCTTCCTCCAATTCTGCACCAATAAATTCTACAGCATAGCCAAATTCATCTGCCAGAATAGTCAAGGTTTCAGCATCCAATCGTTGGTTCATAGTTACCATAATTCCTAATGACATACAAGCGCCTATCAACTCGTTGACCTGCTTATCCATCATGGTCGCTAATTCTCCGACGGTCACAAATTCTGCAACTTTGATCACTTTACTTTCCGCCTCTTTTTGCTCCATTTCCTGCTCAGACATTTGTCTGTGAAGGTCACGTTTTTGTTTTCGGTATTTTACACCTGAAGACTTCTTACTCTTACCTTGTAATTTTTCGAGTGTCTCCTGAATTTGTTTTTTGACTTCTTCCTCAGTGGGTTCTTGTTTGACAAACCTTTTCTTACCTGAACCACTACCTCTACCGGACTGATCTTTGTAGTTATCCTTTTTCCTTATACGTTTTCTTTTTTTCTTAGCCGTTTTCTGATCGTCCTTTTTAGTATCCTTAGTCGTTTTGGATCTTTTTGGTTTTTCAAACTTAGACAAATCCATTTTTTCTCCCGCAATCTTAGGACCGGCAAGTTTTTGGTATTTTGTCTTGTAAAGTTGCGGTTCTTTAGGCGCTTCTACCTCTTTTGTTTCAGGTTGTTTTTCCGGTGTTTCAGGAGTTATTTTATCCGGTGTTTTTTCAACTTTCACTTCCGGCTTTTCCGGTGTTTTTTTCTCTACAGGTTTTTTAGGTTTTTTCTTTTCAAACTTAGAAAGGTCTATTTTCTTGGGCACCTCTTTTTTAGGCTTTTCTACTTTTTCCACGGGTTTAACAACCTCAGGCTCCTTCTCCTCTACTACAGCAGGCTCAACTTCTTGTTTGGGTTCTTCCTCAGTTTTGACCTGAGGTTTACTGTCTTCAAAATCGAGCTTACCTACAACTTTGGTTTGTATTTTTTCGGCTTCGGCTTTGATAATTTTCGCCCGTTTTTCCTGTTCTAAACGTTCTTTCTCAAGTCTCTCTTCCTCTTGCTTCTTGCGTATGATTTCCAGCTCCTTTCTTTTTTCCTCACTCACTTCACCAGACGCTTCTTTACGTTGACGATCCGTTTGGAAAGCATCACATAACAGGTTATATTCCTCATCAGATATCTTTGTCGTAGGTCTTGCCACAACATCAAAACCGTGCGTAATTAAGTATTCCACCGCTCTTTCTAAAGAGATGTTTAACTCTGATAAGACTTTATTTAGCCGTTTTACTTGTGCCATAGTTTATGGTTTGTAGAGTTATTTTAAACTCATTTTAATGTTCTTATTGGATCGACAGTCATCGGCTGTCAATTCTGTTTTATTTTCCTTTTCACTATTTTGCCATACAACTCATCGTACTTCCAAAAGATTATGATGAATAGTTGATTGAATACAGGACTATCTTTCAAATTCTTCCTTCAGAATGCGTTGAACTTCTATGATAGTTTCTTCCTCCAGATCTGTACGGTTGAGCAGGTCAACGACACTTTGATCCAGAACACTTTTGGCAGTATCTAATCCCACCCGTTGGAATTCCTCTATTACCCAAGCTTCTATTTCATCATTGAATTCTACCAATTCTACATCTTCGTCGTCAATGCTCTCACGTTGCACTTCTATATCATAGCCTGTCAGTATGCTTGCCAACTTGATGTTTACCCCATTTCTTCCAATAGCTTTGGATACTTCTTCCGGTTTCAGGAACACTTCTACATGACCTTTTTTTCCATCCTTTCTACCTTCCTCAGGATGTATCTTAACAGAGATGATATTAGCAGGGCTTAAAGCACGCTGAATAAATAAGTTCTCATTTTTGGTATAATTGATGACATCAATATTTTCATTACCCAATTCTCTTACGATCCCATGAATACGGGAACCTTTCATACCTACACAAGCTCCTACGGGATCTACACGTTCATCATAAGAATCAACAGCAATCTTAGCCTTTTCACCCGGAATACGAGCGACACCTTCTATAGTAATCAACCCTTCAAAAATCTCGGGAATTTCCTGTTCAAATAATCTAACTAAAAATCCGGGGTCTGTTCTTGAAAACAAAATATTGGGTTTATTTCCTTTGAGCTCCACAGATTTTATCACGCCTTTGACACTATCACCTTTTCTGAAAAAGTCAGATTTGATTTGTTCGGACTTAGGCAGAATTATTTCATTACCATCATCATCCAAAAGGATCACGGCATTATGTCTTATATGATGAACCTCTGCCGTAAACAATTCTCCTTCTAATTCTTTGAAATGTTTATACGTATTTGAACTGTCGTGTTCAAAAACTTTTGAGACGAGGTTTTGACGTAGCGCAAGAATTTCTCTGCGTCCCAGAGACGAGAGTTTAAACTCTTCCGGGACCTCTTCACCTATTTCAAAGTCAGGTTCTATTTTACGAGCATCGGTCAATGATATCTCAGCATTGGGATCTTCCACTTCATCGTCTGCCACTACAATACGATTGTGCCAAATCTCCATATCCCCTTTATCCGGATTGATGATAATACTAAAGTTGTCATCATCCCCAAATCGCTTTCTTAATATATTGCTGATGACTTCCTCCAGTATAGCCATGAGCGTCACACGATCAATGCTTTTATCATCCTTAAACTCCGAGAATGATTCAATAAGTGCTAAATTTTCCATGATCAAATTATGAATTGAAAACTATTTTTACTGTTGCTTTTGTTATGTTATCCAAACTTATCGTCTCTTGTTTTGTCACTGTATGCTTGCCTTTTCCTATAGGTTTGGGCACTCTCTCTTTATATGTCAAAACTAAAGCGTCATCCTTGACTTCAATAAGTTTTCCTTCTACTTTCCCATCAAGCGTTTGAACTTGCAACAAACGGCCAATGTTTTTATTGTACTGTCTGGCCAATGTCAAAGGCTTTGAAATATCGGGTGTAGTCACTGTCAACGAAAAATCTTCTGCATCTCTGTCCAACTGATTTTCTATATACCGACTAACTTTCATACAATCATCCAGATTGGCGCCCTGATCTCCATCTATTTCTATCTGAATATCATTGGCAGCGGATAATTTACAAGATACTGTAAATAAATCCGGACGCTCTTGAAGCACCTGCTCTATATATTTTTCTATGATTTGTATATTCATTATTCGGCAATAAAATAGGGGACTCTACGTCCCCTTCTCTCTAAACCTTTGATTTTTACGGTACAAAGATAGTTTTTTTATCCACAATAGACAAATAAAATTAGAAGACACCCATAAACACCAAAACAACTCATAAACAGATACTTATGAAAATCAGCTTATTTAAACATATTCCAAATTCACGATGATAACTATCTAAAACCCCGTTCATAGAACGCTTATCCGTGTTTCTGCACATGGTTTTCCGGCAAACTTTTCAGAGCCGCATCTGCCTCAATTATAGTCTGATTAACCCAATAATTCTCATCTATTACACAACAGTTATCATACAGAAACTATCGCCGCAAATCTCTTTCATCTGACAAACAACATCAATTCCAACCTCATCAACAAAGAATTAATAACGAATAAGGGTTAAATATTACATTTTTTTAGTAACTTTACACTGGTGTCAAGTCTATAAAACATTAGTTGTTTTTGATTGACAATAATATTTTATCGCTATCTCTAAATCTGATTCATTATGAAACGTATTTTAGTTCCCGTAGACTTTTCTGAACAAGCAGAACACGCCATCAAAACAGCTGCGCAGATAGCACGACTGTCTTATGGCAAGATTTATCTATTACATATGATTAGCCTTCCTTCTAATCAAACGGACATTGAATTTTCTTCCAAAGCTAACAATCCGGCTAAAATATTATACCTAAGAAAAATTCACGAACGTTTTGATCAAATCATGAAAGCCGATTACCTGAAAGGTATAGAGGTGCAGGAAGAAGTACGGTTTCACAAAACTTTTGCCGGTATCATTAATTACAGCCGTGAATTGAATGCTGATTTAATCATCATGGGCTCACATGGCGCCACCGGACTCAAAGAAATGTTTATTGGTTCCAATACAGAAAAAGTTGTACGTAATTCTGATGTACCGGTATTAGTCGTGAAAAAAGGCATTGACATTAAGAACATCAACAAATTTGTATTTGCTTCTGATTTTTCTGACAATATCAAGCCTTCATTTGGACGATTTTTAAAGTTTGCATCAAAGTTTAATGCTGAAGTAGATCTTCTATTTGTCAATACAGTTCACAATTTTGAAACAACTCAAGATACTGCTAAACGTTTACGTGAGTTTATCTTAGAATTTGACATGCCTAAACACACCTTAAACATCTATAACGACTCTTCAATAGAACGCGGTATTCTCAATTTTGCCAAAGAAGCAAACGCCGACATCATCGCTCTGAACACCCATCAACGCAGTGGTTTGTCCAGCATGTTTAACGACAGTATAAGTGAAGATCTCGTCAATCATGCTATCAAACCTGTCGTAACCTTTAAACTCTAAGGCATTTTACATCTTACCCGAGAACGACAGAACTATTGTCTTTAGCATAAACTCACACTATTCAAACAATAGTCAAGGACTTTGACCCCACAGCTCAAAGTCCTTATTTTTGGTGTTTTTCTGAATATCTTATAGTATATTCGCTCTTTATAACAATGATTTAATCGGCATTACAATGTCTGTATTCCAACTTAAACAATTCAACGTCAATCAAGCTGATGTTTCTATGAAAATAGGTACAGACGCCATGGTTTTAGGTGCATGGGCACCGGTCAATAAAGCGGAAAGTATCCTTGACATAGGCACCGGTACAGGTATTCTGGCGTTAATGTTAGCGCAACGTTCAGATGCTTTCACCATAGATGCCGTAGAAATAGATGCCAAAACCTTTGAAAGAGCAGTAGAAAACTTTGAGCATTCACCCTGAGCAGACCGGTTATTTTGTTACCATGCGTCTATTCAGGAATTTGCAGATGAGATCGATGAAACTTATGATATCATCATCAGTAATCCGCCTTATTTTGAGATTAACCAAACGACTGACATCACCCCCAGAACAACAGCTCGTCAAACCCATCACCTCAATCACAGCACTTTGCTAAAAGTAACCAAGCAGTTACTCCACCCCAATGGAAGTTGTGCTTTTTCATTAGCATTTCCCTCAGAACAACCGTTGATAGCAGAAGCCGAAAACTTAGGATTCAAAGTGCATAAAATTTTACGGATGAAAGATAAAGCTGACGCCTTATACACCCGCAGTTTTTTACAACTGGGGTTTGAGGATAAACCAACCCAAACAGAGACCTTGGTTCTTAAAGAAGACAATGGCGCCTATTCCTCAGATTTTATAGCCTTAACCCAGGCATTTTATCCTATGTTTTAGAATGGATAATTGATACCTATATTCAACACCGGTCTTTTTAACGCATCAAAATTGAACCATTGTTCACCATAAGGCCTGTAAGGTTCATAAGTTTTAAAGCCCAAATCAACTCTTAAGACCAAAAAGCTAAAATCGTAGCGTAAACCAAAGCCACTCCCAACAGCAATATCTTTCAAAGAACTCAAACCTTTAAACCTGGCTTCTTCAGTAACCAGTGAAGAGCTCGAAATATCCCAGATATTCCCGGCATCGACAAAAACAGCACCTTTAAAACTCTGGTAGAGATTGAAACGGTATTCCAGATTGGTTATAAACTTGAGGTTACCTACATTAAACTCTAATCCGGTATTTTCTGACCCGGGTCCCAAATCATAAATTTTCCAAGCCCTGATATCATTGGGCCCTCCTGCAAAATAACTACGACTGAACGGAATGAGCGTAGAGTTACCATAGGGCACTCCTATCCCTAAACCGGAACGGAAAGCAATAACATTTTCATAAGGTAACTCCCAGTGTTTGATAAACTCTAAATCCAGTTTAACATATTGAGCAATATTAATTCCCAAAAGTTGCTTATCACCAGTGATAGATGTACGGTTACTCAGAGCACTTGTCAGCAAACCCGAAGATGACAATCTGGCTTTAAAAAAGGAATAATCCAAGTCTTTATACCCTTCCTGCGTGTTGTGGGTATAAGTATAGGTCATTGCTGGCACAAAAACATCTTCTGTAATGATGTAGTAACGTTTTCTTACATTCTGAACTGTGGCGTAAGCCTCAGGGTAGTCACTCTGAAAATCTGAATCACCCAATGCCATATTGATAAAATCCAACGGGTCACCCATACTGTAATCCGGAAAATATTGGTTATTGATGTTGACTAATTTATTAAACTCAGATGAATAGGTTTTAAAAAACGAATCAACATTGAGATTTTTAATGAACTGAGCATTGATAACTTCCAAAGTATGACTGTTTTTCCTGTCCGGACTCCAGTTGTAAGAAAAGATACCCGTAAAACGCTGTTTATCCAAGCCTATATTTTTCTGAAAACTTGTCCCCAGAGATAATAAAGTTTCGGGAGAAACATTCTGAAAAAAACTTGGCTTAATTTTAAAAGGTAAAACCAATCGGGGGAACTTTAAGGAAGCGTCCACCCCCATTTCCCAAGCGTTGAAAAAAGGGCCGTTATAAGCTGAACTATTGACCAATGAACCTTGCAATGACAACTTAAAAAGTTCATTCCCCTTAAAAGTATTGATGTTTTTATACGAGAAAATCCCTGAAAAACTGAAAGGTTTGATATTAGAATGCGAGGCTTCATTTTCAAGTTTAAACGAATGTTTACTTTTTGGAGTCAGATAGATGTTAGCTGTCAAAAGATTTTCCTCAGTCTCTTCATAATTAAACCTGACCGATTTAAAGTTATTAATACGACTCAGATGTATTCTGGTTAAATCCAAAGATTTATCAGAGTAAGGGTCACCCGGTTTGATAAATATGTTTTGGATAAAGTGTTTAGGTTTGTAAGGAATTCTCTTGGGCGCATAAATATGAAACCCGTCATAGGTAACACTGTCTTTATAACCATTAGTCTTATAACTCAGATGTGAATCAGTATAGATGTTGACCCGGTTGATGTACGAAATTTTATAAGGCTTATCCAAAATACTGTCTTCTTTTTCATACAAAAGATTGGTAATATCCAGAATAACATCAGTCTTATGGTCGGCTTGCGTCGAATCAATTTCTCTAAAGTTAATCGCATATTTTTTAAAGTGATAAACGCCTGCATTTCTAAAAATTTTGGTTAAGCGTTCAGCTTCGTTCTCAAAATTCTTTCTATGATATTGCTGACCACTTTTTATGTAAGAATCATCTGCATTTAGACGGTAAATAGAATCCAATACCGGTGAGGCTATTTGAACTTTTATACTGTCCAAAAAATAAGGTTCACCTGTTTTGACACGATAAAGAATCTTACCTTTTTTAGCACTGACCGGTTCTACCTCATAACCAACCTGAGTATTAAAATAACCGTAATCTTCAATCATTTTGGTTTTGAGATTGGCAACACTTTGCGCTATCTTTAAAGTGTCGATAATAACCGGTGCTTCGCCGTTTTTTATAGCCCATTCACTCAAGCGTTTTTGAAAATTTGCATACCCCATCCCTTGCTTAAAAGAAAAAACTTTAGAAAAAGTATTGGAAGGATCGTCAAACTTGTCGACCCGTTCATACCACTTTTGCATATAGTTCAAATTGGTCATATTGTACAACAACAATTTAAAAGGCAATCCAAACTTAAGGTTAGGCTTATGTACGACGTAACGCTTCAATTGCCATTGGTCTTTGGAGTTTCCATCATTAATTTCAATTTTATTTTTGACCAATAAAAGCTCATGGTCATTGACATGTTTTGTTGTTTTACAAGAAGTCAACCCTAAAAACAGCAGTAATAAAGACAGAAATATTGTAATATTGTATCTCACAAATCAAAGGTTATAAAAAACATTCAAAAATACACAATTGTATGTTATCAAAAAACGAGATTAAATTAATAACGCGTTTGCAGCAAAAAAAGTACCGTATACGTACCGGGTTCTTTATAGTCGAGGGGGTGAAAAATGTCAACGAATGCATCAACGCCGGCATGACTATTCAAAACATCTATGCAACCGATAATTATAAGGCTTCTGAAGGCTCCATTCCCGTTCAACGCATATCTGACAGCGATCTTCACAAAATAAGTGCTCTAACCACCCCTAATGAAGTGCTGGCAATTGTTGAAATACCCGAAAGACAACCTATAGAAGACAACGGCTTAATCTTGGTCTTGGACGGTGTAAGAGATCCCGGAAATCTGGGTACAATCATCAGGTTATGCGACTGGTTTGGGGTCAAGTCTTTAGTTTGCTCTCAAGACAGTGTAGATTGTTACAACCCTAAAGTCGTTCAGGCAACTATGGGCAGTATAGCCCGCGTCGGTATTTATTATTCAGATTTAGAGCATTTTTTGAGCCAAACTACTTTACCTTTGTTTTTTACTACCATGCAGGGAGATAACCTCTACAAAGTACCCAAACCTGAGAACGCCGTTATTGTCATGGGAAGCGAATCACACGGTATCAGGCAACCTTTGTTAGACATCAGACATCAGGCAATCACTATACCCCGCAGGGGAGATTCAACTATAGAAAGTTTAAACGTTGCTACTGCTACTGCAATTACTATTAATGAATTTTGTAAATTTTAATTTCAAATCATCTCAAACATGAATGTACAAAAAGTAAACACACATATTGTCAACTGGTTAAAAGACTATGCACAACAAGCACATGTCAACGGTTTTGTCATAGGCATTTCCGGCGGTATAGATTCTGCAGTTACAGCCAGTTTATGCGCTCAAACAGGCATGGAAGTCTTATTACTGGAAATGCCTATTCATCAATCTGAAAGACAAGTCAACAGAGGCAGGGAACTGATTAAAAAACTCCAAGACGACTATCCGGGTGTACGCGCTCAGGAAATAGATTTAACCCAGACATTTGAAACCTTTATCAAAGCTGTTCATAAAACTGACAATGCAGACAAAGTCGCCTTGGCTCAGGCTAACACACGTGCCCGTCTGCGTATGACAACTCTTTACTATTATGCAGGTCTGCACGGGCTACTCGTTGCCGGAACCGGAAATAAAGTAGAGGATTTCGGTGTGGGATTTTTCACTAAATACGGTGACGGCGGTGTAGATCTCAGTCCTATTGCAGACCTGATGAAATCTGATGTTTACGCCTTGGCCAAATACCTTAATATCCCACAATCTATTCAGGAAGCCGCTCCCACAGACGGCTTATTCGGCGACAACAGAACTGATGAAGACCAAATAGGCGCCAGTTATGACGAACTGGAATGGGCTATGAATTATATTGCTGCCAATAAAACCGAAAACACATTGACGGAACGCGAACTATTTGTTCTTGAACTTTACAAAAAACGGCACAGACAAAATCTACATAAGATGATTCCAATACCCGTATGTGAAATACCTGAAAGTTATAAGTAAAATACAGTAGCTTAGCATACGCGCTTATCCTATCCCGGACAGCTAAACTTGTTTTTGTTGACAACAAAGTCCTTTGAAATCAAAGCAAAAACGACTATGGAAAACAAGACTTTACAAGCCATGTTCGACACATCTAAAACATAAAAAAAATCCCGCTCTGATCAGAACGGGATTTTCAATATTGTAATAATAAGACCTAAGCTAAGCCATTGACATGTTTTGTCAATTTTGACTTTAAATTAGCTGCTTTATTGTCATGAATGATATTGTTTTTAGCAATTTTATCAATCATAGAACAAACTTCTTTAAGTTTTGCTTCAGCTTTGACTTTATCGGTCATCTCACGTAAGTCACGTATAGCATTACGTGTAGTTTTATGCTGATAACGGTTACGAATACGTTTTGTCTCGTTACTTCTTATTCTTTTTAATGCTGATTTATGATTAGCCATAATTCTGTTTAAATAATTCTCGATTTCAGAACTTTTATTCTCATCCCAAAATCACTTTCTAAATTCTATCTTCAACTTAGTAGCCCGTAGGGGAATCGAACCCCTCTTACCAGGATGAAAACCTGGCGTCCTAGCCGATAGACGAACGGGCCAAGATTATTTTTTCTTTCTAAAGCGAGTGCAAAAATACATATTTTTTTTTATCCACAAAATATTTTGAGAATATTTTTCAATAACAACTTTCTAAATGGCTTAAGTGTGTTAATCCATAAGTTTATCAGGACATTTATACCAAGGTAATGTTCCTTCAAACCTCATCATATCGGGAAACATCCCCTATCCTATGATCATTATGGTACAAAATATTCATTTTTAAACAATGATTTGACAGCTAATACAGCCCCATTTTAATTTCAACACATCTATTACCCTCTCGCTAAAATTAATGGTTCTATGTCCTTATAAACTATTAAATAGCCTGTCTTTTGATTTGATTGTTTAATTTAGTTTTAAAAACAATTGAAATATAAATTAAATAGTCTAATTTTGATTTAATAAATATTCAAACGATTAATATATGCCAATTAATATAGCCGTAGTCATGGGAGGCTACTCTTCTGAATACCAAATATCACTTAAAAGTGGTGCTGTTGTTTGTAAGCATCTGGATTCTCCTAAGTACCAAGTCTTCCCTATACATATTTTAAAAGACAAATGGGTCTATGTTTCAGATGACAAACATGAATACCCTGTCAACCGGTCAGATTTTTCTATTGATGTCGATGGCATGCACATTACTTTTGATGCTGTATTTAATGCCATTCATGGTCACCCGGGAGAAGACGGTGTTTTGTTGGCCTACTTTGAGCTGTTAGGTATACCTCATACATCAGATCATTTCTATAAAATGGCACTGACCTTTAACAAACGGGATTGTTTGAGTGTCTTAGATGCCTACAACATACCGCATGCCACCTCTTATTACCTCAATAAAGGGGACAATATTGACATCAATGATATTATCCAAAAAACAGGATTACCTTGTTTTGTAAAAGCTAACAGAGCAGGATCCAGTTTTGGGGTGTCAAAAGTCAAAGAAAAAAGCAAACTTATAGAGACCATTAATTACGCATTCGAGGAAGATGATGAGGTATTGATTGAAGAGTTTTTAAACGGTACAGAAGTGTCCGTTGGGGTCATTACATACAAAGGAGAGATTCGGGTTTTACCATTGACAGAAATTGTATCGGAGAATGAGTTTTTTGATTTTGAAGCTAAATACCTGGGTCAATCACAAGAAATCACACCTGCACGTCTCAGTGATGAAGAGACTGAAAAAGTAAGACATTTAGCCAAGAAAACATACAAAGCTCTAGGCATGAAGGGTATAACACGTAGTGAGTACATCTTTAAAAACGGCATACCACACTTGCTTGAGGTCAACACTGTCCCGGGATTAACCGAAGCTAGTATTTTACCCCAACAAGCCCGTCATGAAGGGATTTCTCTTGCAGAACTATTTGGTGATATGATAGAAAACACCCTCCACAAAAAACGCCGTTGATATTAATATCAACGGCATTTTTTAATAAACCTCAATTCGGTTTATAGTTTTTTAATCTTTTGAGGTTATTAATCTCT
>PDWI01006359.1_pt1 | contig 14857 bp, 13 predicted proteins | sample 1430891 | NCBI WGS metagenome assembly PDWI01 (sample SAMN01162508, study PRJNA174530) | Oral metagenome, whole genome shotgun sequencing project. | biome: Marine environment; feature: Marine mammal; material: Swab sample of the gingival sulcus; isolation source: swab sample of gingival sulcus... | reverse complement strand
ATATTTGCGTTAATTGATGGTACATCTAAAGGCGAAGGTTCTCTTTGCTTAGAAGTTAAGGAATAAGTCTTCCCATCTTTTCGACGTATTAGTACTTTATCGGCAGAATCTGCCATGTCCAAAATTCTGGAAAAATTTTGTTTTGCTTCTAAAGATGTAAATATTTGCATATCAAAACTCCAGAAGGTCAATGTTTTCTGTTAGTGCAATTTTCGACAGTTTTTTATCTAAAGTCAAAAGCAGAATTTTATGTTTTAAACAACAAACAATGAAATACATATCAAAAAGTATTTATAAGTGTCGGGCAATTGACATTCCAACATCTTCTCAAAATCCAAAGTGACGGGCTGTGGTGATTGCAGCAACCTATTTATATCATTACAAATAGCTTCTATTTTCATGTTCTGTTTTCATGCCTAACGGGGCCGCGGAGCGGTTTCGTCTTATCATCTATTTTTCACACCGTCCCTGGTACCTTATCTCCCAGCAGCGGTGAATATGGTGATTTTTTTTGAAATCGAAAGGAATGGTGCGGCTGGTAATCTCCTTGACCTCAAACTCCTTTTCAAGCCCTTCCGCCAGCTTAAAGCGTCTGAAATTGGTTGAAAAAATCAGCAAACCATGTTCCTCAAGCCTAGCCATAGCCTTTCTGATCAGCAGCAGATGATCACGCTGGACATCGAAAATCCGCCTTTTCTTTTTGGTGTTCGAAAAGGTGGGCGGATCGACAAAAATCAAATCATACTTGCCCCAATGTTGCTCAAGCCAGGCCATGCAGTCCGTCTTGACCAGTTGATGGGAAGGCCCGGCAATGCCGTTTAAGGCCAGGTTCATCTTCGCCCAGTCAAGGTATCTGGCCGAAAGATCAACGGTGGTGGTCGCCGCAGCTCCGCCAAGGCAGGCAGAAACGGTGGCTGTGCCGGTGTAGGCAAAAAGATTAAGAAAACGTTTTCCCTTTGAAATAGCTGCTATTTTTGCCCTTATTGGCCGATGGTCAAGAAACAGGCCGGTATCAAGGTAGTCGGTAAAGTTCACCAAAAAGCGGCAATTCCCTTCCCGGACCGCATACATTTTCTGCCGGTTGCCCTTTTTCTGATATTGGCCGCTTCCCCGCTGGCGGCTTCTGGTCTTGATAAATATCCGCTCGCGACCTGCTCCAAACACGCTCCTAATTACGGACAGACCAAGATTGAAACGCTTTTTTGCCAGCCGCACGTCAATGGATTTTGGCGGTGCAAACTCCTGCACCTGAATCCATTTATCGTACATGTCCACCCGGAAATTGAACTCCGGCAAATCCCGATCATAAATCCTGAAACAGCTTATGTTTTCCCGCCTTGCCCATTTTAGTATGGTTTTGGCATTTTTGCCAAGACGGTTGGCCAGATCCATGCCCTGGTCAATCCCGGATATTTGCACCGGCCAGGAAAAGGGTTCCGCCCGGCCGCCCTCACCAATCCGGCCAAGCAAAAGTTTACAGGCGATGGCTCCGTTGAACAGGGCGATTTTATCCTGCCAGTCAAAATGCGGATTATCGGTCAGTTCCGGGCCGGCAACCAATATCCCTGCCTGCCAGCCGGAAAAACGCTCTGCCAGAATATGCCCCATAGCTCGGTAAAGCTGGGCGGCTTCCTGCTTTTCGGCCAGCCTTTCGCCGTAGGGCGGATTGCAGAGGAGCAGCCCCCTGCTGCCGGTTATATCCGGCTTTTGCAGGGCAAAAAGGGCAGTATGATCAACCTGCACCCTGCCTTTAAGTCCAGCGGCAGCGATATTTTTTCCGGCTGCGGCCACTGCTTCCGGGTCTGCATCATAGCCAAGTATCATCGGCCAGGCCCTGGACTCTCCGGCCGCTTTTCTGGCTTCCGCCTCGCTTACAAGCTGCGACCACAGCCTGCGGTTATGCTGCCGCCAGCCGATAAAGCCGTAATAATCACGAAACAGGCCGGGGGCTATATCGCCAAAGGCCAGAGCCGCCTCAATCAGCAGGGTGCCGGAACCGCACATCGGGTCAACCAGACAGTTTTTTTCCTGCTGCGGCCAGCCGGCAAAAAAGACTATGGCTGCGGCCAGATTTTCCTTCAGGGGTGCCGCAACTCCGCTTCGGCGGTAACCGCGGCGGTGCAGGCTTTCGCCGGAAAGATCAATAAATAATGATGCCTCGTTTTTTGAATCAATATGCAGCCTTAGCTGTACGTCCGGCTGCTGCGGCTTGACGGACGGCCGTCTGCCGCATTTATTTCTAAAATAATCAGCCACCCCGTCCTTAACCCGTAAGGCGGCAAATTTACTGTGATTTATGGCAGAGCCTGCGGCCAGGGTGCAGCCGACGGCAAAGGTGGCAGCGGGGTCAAGATGCTTTTCCCAGTTAAAAGCCAGGGTTTCATGGTAGAGCCTGCCTTCGTCCGGTGCTGAAAAACCTGTAATTTGCAGTAAAACTGATGAAGAAAAGCGAGACCAGAGACAGGCACGGTAGGCCGCCTCAAGGGTTCCATGCCAACGAACCAATCCCCGGCTGGTCTTGATCACGGCACCGCCAAACGAGGATATTTCCTCAGCGGCCAGCCCTTCAACTCCTGCCGGACAGGCGGCGGTCAGCTTGTAAATCTGCTTTTTCATTCCGGCTCTATGCCAGCAAGCCTAGTCCTCTTCCGGAGCCTGATGATACATAATCCGCTGGCAGGTCGGGCAGTCAAACATTTGATCTCCCCTTAAAAGCATATTAAACCTTTGCGGCGGTATGGACATAAAACAGCCCTGACAGACCCCCTGAATGACATTGACCACGGCAAGACCATTTCTCAGCTTTCTCAAGGTATTGTATTTATTCAGCAAATCCGGCTGAATATCCTTGGCCCTTTCCTCGCGCACATTGAGCTTCTCTTTTTTGCCCTGATTGATACCCTCAATCGAGCTGCCTACTTTTTCGGTCTCCTCGGCCAGCAGCTTTTTTTCCGCCTTAAATGACTTACTTTCTTCCTCTGTCTGAGCGGTAAGAGCCTCTATCTCTTCCAGAACAGTGATGATCTGTTCCTCATGTTCCTTAACATTTTTTCTGGCATCTTCAATTTCCTTGAGCAGAGCCGTTTGCTCGCGGCTTGTCTGCACCTGCATCATTTTGGCCTGACGCTCCTTGCCCCGGACAAGTTCATCATTCATTTCATCGTCAAGAGTTCTGCGGTCTTTTTCCAGTCCGGCAATTTTTTCCTGAAGCTCATTGATAAGAGCCTCTTTTTCGGCCAATTGAGAGATGCGCTCGTCTAGCTGCTGCTGCTCACCCATAATTTTTTTATCGAGCAAATCAATTTCCTGATCAATTTCCTGAAGAGCCACAAGCTGGGCAATATGTTCGTTCAAAATTCTTCTCCCGTCCTGATTTTATAATGAATTTTTATCCACAGAAACAAAGGGATGACGTTCTGTTTCCGTTGGAATAATTTTTATGTTCCAGTTATTTTTCCTGGCGGTTTCCGTAAGTTTTTCATGCAGCAAATGGACTGCAAGCCGCTCGGTGGCATAATGAGTGCCGTCCACTATGCAAAAGCCTTCATCCTCGGCCCAGCGGGCCGTATCATGCTTGACCTCGGCAGTAAGATAGATGTCCGCACCAAGTTCTTTTGCCCTCACAGCAAAGCCGGAACCACTGCCGCCGCAGACGGCAGCCCGATTTATCCGTTCAGGAATTCTGCCGGCAACCTGAAGCCGGTCAAGGCCAAGAGAATCCATAATCCGCTGCAGAAAATGCCGCCCTGACACCTCTTGTTCCAGGGTGCCGATCCGGCCCGAACCAGAGCCGGGAAAAAGGCTGTTGCCGCTTGGAATTATTGGACTCATGCCGGTTATGCCAAGGGCATTGCCCAAGGCATCGGAAACGCCGTAGGCAGTATTATCAAGATTGGTGTGGCAGGCGATAACCGAGATGGAGTTTTGCAGTGCCTTCTGGATAAGGCGGCCAATAACGGTGCCGGTATCAATGGACGATAAGGGTTTGAAAATTATCGGATGATGAGTGATAACCAGGTTGCATTTTTTTTCGGCGGCCTCGCTAATGACGCTTTCGCATGGATCAAGTCCCAAAAGAATTGAACTAACCGCCATTTCGGCAGAGCCAATCAAAAGCCCGGTATTATCCCAAGATTCCGAAAGAGAAAACGGGGCAAAATCATCCAATTCCTCTAAAATTTCACCAACCTTAACAGCCATGATAATTAGTTGTTATTTATATAAAAAACGGCAAAAAAAAAAGGTGCATTCCTGGAGGAATGTACCTTGCCTGTTCAACTCTTTGCCTGACCGCCCCGTAAACCGGCCAGCCCCATGCCCAAGGAAGATAAGTCTCCTTGCCCGCATATGAATCCTTTATTGCCAAAACTTATAAATTGATGGTGGGCACAGTAGGATTTGAACCTACGACCTACCGGTTATGAGCCGGTGGCTCTACCAACTGAGCTATATGCCCTTTTATCTTCACACGATTTAACACTTAAGGAGAAACGAAATACCCTCAAATGTCAAGCAAAAAATATTCATTGCTAGAAACAAATTGCCGATACCATCGCTTTGGTTGCAAAAAAAAAGCGGAAAATGTAAACTTGCACTTTCTTTTAACTTACGGCGGAGGAAAATTTGCGGGTAAAACAGGCTAAAATATTGATGGCGGATGGCGATGTTACTGACCGCGGCATCATTGCCAGGACGCTTGGAGCTTTTCATCATAAGGTTACTGCGGTTTGCAGTGGCAAAAAGGTTATTGAGACGGTAACTGATGAATTTGACGTAATTATTCTGGCTATCAACCTGCCTGAAATGGATGGTTTTGAAACCGCCGAAATCCTGAAAAAACTGGAACACGAAATTCCGGTTATTTTTTTGACCAAAGATGCTTCTGCGGAAAATGCGATCAGGGCGGTGGGCCTTGGTGCTTATGATTTTCTGATCAAACCCGTGCAGGATTTTGATGCTTTTCATACAAAAATAAAGGGAGCGGCCCAAAAAAGAAGGCATATCCTGAAAGAGCGTGCCTACCGTGAGTATCTTGAAGAGGAAATAGTACACAAAACCAGGGAGCTGGAAGAAAAGAACCGACTTTTGCATGCCTACGGGGACGGTCTTGAAAGTGCCACGGTCAAGATGATGAGCAGCCTGCAAAATGCCATGAAGGAAAAGGATTGTTATACTGCTGGTCATACCGTCCGGGTGACAGAATATGCGGTGATGCTCGGGCGAGCGATGGGGCTTCCCCATCGGGATATTCTGGCTTTGGGCAGGGCCGCCCAGTTCCACGATGTAGGCAAGCTGGTGATTGATTTGTCCTGTATTCAAAAGCCGGGCAAACTTTCGATTACAGAATGGGATTTAATCAGAAAGCATCCGGTTGTCGGGGCGAACATAGTAAGACCGCTGGGTTTTATGGAGCGGGAGGCCTTTATTATCCGGCATCATCATGAAAGGCTGGACGGCTCCGGCTACCCGGACGGACTAACCGGCAAATATCTCGATCTGCTGACCAGAATATTGATGGTGGTGGACAGTTACGATGCCATGACTTCCAGAAGAAATTACCGGGTAAATCTGAATATGGAGCAGGCCCTGTCTGAGCTTTATGGTATCAGCGGCAGCCAGTTTGATAGTGAAGTGGTTGAATGTTTTGCCAAAAATATTGTCAACTTTTCGCCTGATAAAAATGTTTTTTTCAGGGAAACGCCTGCCTATAATATGTAAAGGGGTGATAAATGAAAATAAGCAGGGAAGAAGTAAAAAATGCTGCCCGTCTGGCCCGTCTGGAACTGGGCGGGGAGGAGCTTGACGCAATGACCGGTCAGCTGGATAAAATTTTATCCTATGTGGACAAACTTTCAGAGCTTGATACCAGCGGCATCAAGCCGACAACTCACGCATTTTCCATTACCAATGCCTTTCGTGCCGACCAGGTTATGCCTTCTCTTGACCGGCAGGAGGCCCTTGCTAACGCTCCTGAATGCAGCGGTGAGGGTTTTGTGGTGCCGAGGGTGATATGAGGTTGATATGAATCTTTATGAATTAAGTGTATCGGAGGCGGCCAGGCTGCTTGCTGACCGGAAAATCAGCTCCAGGGAACTAACCTTAAGCTGTCTGGAGAGGATTGAGCAGGTGGAAAAAAATATTGGGGCCTTTATCTCCGTCAATGCTGAAGGGGCCGTCAAACAAGCCGAGCAGGCCGATAACAGGCTAAAGGCGGGTGATGGCGGCAGACTATGCGGCATACCGATTTCGATCAAGGATTTATTTTGCACCAAGGGCATTAAAACCACCTGCGGTTCAAGAATGCTGGCAGATTTTATCCCGCCCTACGATGCAGCCGTGGTGGAAAGGCTGTACCATGACGGGATGGTGATGATCGGCAAGACCAGCATGGATGAATTTGCCATGGGTTCTACCTCGGAAACCTGTGCCTACACGGTGCCGGATAATCCGTGGCAGCCCGGATATGTGGCCGGCGGGTCATCCGGCGGCTCTGCGGCCTCGGTGGCGGCAGGGGAATGTCTGGCATCTATAGGATCGGATACCGGCGGCTCCATCCGTCAGCCGGCGGCATTTTGCGGAATGGTCGGGCTAAAACCAAGCTATGGCCGGGTTTCCAGATACGGCCTGATTGCCTTTGCCTCATCCCTTGATCAGGCCGGGCCAATTACCAGAACCGTGGAGGATGCCGCGATAATTATGAATTCCATCGCCGGATATGATGCAAAAGACTCAACTTCGGTCAAAAAAGAGGTGATAGATTATACCGCCGAGCTTGAACAGGGCGTCAAGGGGCTGCGTGTCGGGGTTCCTGGCGAATATTTTGCTCAAGGGCTGGAGCCTGAAGTTGACCGGGCGGTCAGAAACAGTATCAGCATCTTGCAGGAAGCGGGAGCAGAAATCATTGATATTTCAATGCCCAAAACCGAGTATTGCGTTGCCGCCTATTATATCATCGCTCCGGCCGAGGCCAGCTCAAACTTGGCCCGATATGACGGCGTTCATTATGGTTTAAGGGCGGAAGAGGCCGATGAGCTTCGGGAGGTTTATATAAAGAGCCGGACAAGTGGCTTCGGCGATGAGGTGAAAAGAAGAATCCTGATTGGCACCTTTGCCTTATCCAGCGGTTATTACGATGCTTATTATAAAAAAGCCTCGCAGGTAAGAACCGCTATCCTGAATGATTTTATGGCCGCCTATGAAAAATGTGATGTACTTATATCGCCGGTAACACCTGCTCCAGCTTGGCCGAAGGGAGAAAATCAGGATGATCCGTTAAATATGTATTTGTCGGATATTATGACCATTTCTGCAAATCTGGCTGGCATTCCGGCCATATCCGTACCTTGCGGATTTAGCAAAACCGGCCTGCCTGTTGGCGTGCAGCTAATGGGGCCGCATTTTCGTGAGGAGCTGATCCTGAAAACCGCCCGCCATATTGAGCGTGAGCTGGGGCTTGCCAATTCATTACCCGAGTATGATGAGACAAAATATAATCACCATTGACGGCCCGGCCGGAGTAGGAAAATCGACCATCAGCAGGCGGGTTGCCGCCAGGCTGGGTTTTACCTATCTGGACACCGGAGCCATGTATCGGGCTGCTGCCTATCTGATTACCGCCAGCGGCATTGATGAAAAAAATACCAGGGAGATTGCAGGATGTCTTGAAGATATGGAGCTTGAGCTGGTTCCGGCCCAAAATGAAAGGGAGGATGTCAGGGTTATTTTATCCGGCGGAGATGTGAGTAAGAAAATCAGAACTCCTGAAATGTCCATGATTGCCTCAAGGGTTTCAGCCATACCGGAAGTTCGGGAAAAATTAACCGCTATGCAGCGTAAAATGGGGGAAAAAGGGAAAATTGTAGCCGAAGGAAGGGATACCGGAACGGTGGTTTTCCCTTTGGCCGCCCATAAATTTTTTCTGGACGCCAGACCGAAGATAAGAGCAAGGCGAAGAGCTGCCCAGCTTGGCTTGCAGGGGAAAAAGGTTGATGAGCAAGAGCTGCTGACCATGATGGTGGAAAGGGATGAAAAAGACCGCAGGCGGGATATTGCTCCTCTTAAAAAGGCAGAAGATGCCTTATATATAGACACTTCCACACTTGATATTGACGGGGTAGCGGACATGATCCTTAATCGTGTGGCAAGTAATTTATCAGGTATCAATAAGGAATAGGTGCGTTATGGGAATTTTTAGTGCCGAAATTATCTGGTTTTTGATTGGGATTGCATTTTTGGCTTGTGAACTGGCAGTACCGGCTTTTGTTATTATCTTCTTTGGGCTTGGGGCCTGGATTACCGCTGCCCTGCTGCTGTTTACTGCCGTCTCTATCAATATTCAGGTAGTGGTTTTTCTGGCAAGTTCGCTGCTTAGTCTTTTTATCCTGCGTAAATATTTACAGAACGTGTTTACCGGCGATAAAAAGGGCGGAGGGCTGGATTCGGCCCTGGCGGTGAGCGGTGAGCAGGCGGTGGTTACTGAAGCTATTATCCCGCCTGCCGCCGGTAAGATTAAATATTCCGGCACCAACTGGCAGGCGAGTGCAGACGAAAGAATTGAAGAGGGCGAGATGGTAGTTATCATTTCGCAAGATGGTCTGCAGATGAAGGTGGAGAAAATAAGCCTGTAATTTTGCAGAATTAGAATAAACGTAACAGGAGATTATCATGGGAGAGAGTTTATTTGCTTTACTGGTGTTAGCAGGCTTTGTTTTCCTGATTCTGATCAAGACTGCGGTGGTGGTTCCCCAGCGTTCGGAATATGTGGTGGAGCGGCTGGGCAAGTATCGGGATACCATCGGGGCCGGATTTCATATTATGATTCCGTTTCTGGACAAGATTGCCTACAAAAGAAGTTTGAAGGAAGAACCGATTGACATTGGTGCCCAGACCTGTATCACCGCCGACAACGTTACCCTGGAGGTGGACGGGATTTTGTATTTGCAGGTGGTTGATACCAAGAAATCCGCCTATGGTATTGATAATTATCATTTTGCTGCTGCCCAGCTTTCCCAGACCAGCCTTAGATCGGCAATCGGCAAGATAACCCTTGACAATACCTTTGAGGCACGCGAGAGCCTGAACGGTCAGGTGGTTGACGCCCTGGACGAGGCGGCAGCCAATTGGGGGGTCAAAGTGCTTCGTTATGAAATCAAGGATATTCAGCCGCCCAGAACTGTTTTGGAGGCCATGGAAAAACAGATGAAGGCCGAGCGGGAGAAACGTGCTGAGATTGCCAGATCGGAAGGTGAAAAGCAGGCCACCATTAACCGGGCCGAGGGTGATAAGGCAGAGGCTATCGCCCTTTCCGAGGGTGAAAAAATGAGGAGAATTAACGAGGCTGAAGGTCAGGCTCAGGAAATTCTGAAAGTTGCTGAGGCAACCGCCGAGGGAATTAGAAGGGTGGCAGAAGCCCTGGAGGCTCCCGGCGGTGATGAGGCGGCCAGGCTTGATGTGGCCAAGAAATATGTTGAGCAATTCGGCGGACTTGCCAAAGAAAGCAATACCATGATTTTGCCCGGTAATGCCGCTGATATAAGCAGTATGGTGGCAACCGCTATGACTGCCCTTGATAAGGTTAAAAAGTAGGGATTGTTCGGCATCGATTAGTATATGGAGCGGCGGATTACCAGACTGATATGCAAAGTTGAAAAATCTCCCGGCAATGTGCAGTTTACAGATTTATGTAAAATATGTGATTATTATTTCGGCACGGCAAGACAACAGGGGAGTAGTCATCGTGTATACAAAACTCCGTGGAAAGGAGACCCCAGAATAAACATTCAAAATAAAAAGGGAAAGGCAAAAGCGTATCAAGTAAGGCAAGTTCTTGAGGCCGTTAAGATATTGGAGGCATTGGATTATGACTCTAAATAGTGATTATTTCACCTATAGGGTTACTTGGTCAGTTGATGATGAAGAATTTGTCGGTCTTTGTGCTGAATTTCCAAGTTTAAGCTGGCTGGATGAAAGCCCGGAGACTGCACTTCAGGGGATCAAGGCACTGGTAAAGGAAGTTGTCGCTGATATGCAAAAAACTGGAGAACAAATACCAGCAGCAATATCATTTTTTCCAGAAGGCCGGCATAAAGATCACCAGGGCCGAAAACATTTCTAATCTTCCAACCAGCATATTCCAGGCAAGAAACCATTTGGCAGCCGGCGAAAAAAAGGCATAAGTTTCAGCAGGGCCGATGCCGCCAAAGCCGGGGCCGATATTCATCAGGGTCGCGATAATAACACTGATGGAAGTTGCGTAGTCAAGATTTTCAAGGTACGAAATGCAGCAGGAGCCGATAAATATCAGCAGCATATTGGCGATAAAGTAGCAGATAGCCAGATCCACCATCAGCCTTTCCACCGGCCTGCCATTTAGACGGATGGAAGTTACTGACATGGGCTGGATATAGATTTTTTTGATGGCCGCATACATATACTTGCCAATCAGCACATAATGAACGGTTTTAATGCCACTGGTGGTCGAGCCGGCACAGGCCCCGATAAAGCAGACCATATAGAGAAACATGATTGCGGCCCGGTGCCAAAGCGAGTAGTCGGCGGTGGTGTAGCCGGTGGTGGTGAGTAGGGAGACGACCTGAAAGGTGCCGTATCTAAGGGCATCCAGCAGGTTATCATAGTCATGCTGCGTCCACAGGATAAAGGTTACGGCCAGGGAAAAAAACACCGTAATCGCCACATACCAATGAAACTCCGTATTGGTTTTCACCCAGCTTATATCCCCTTTCAGCATCCTGAAAAACAGGACAAAGGTTACGCCGCCAAGAAACATAAACAGGATAACCAGCCAGTCCACATAGGGGCTGTGATAATGGCCGATGCTGGCATTTTTCACCGAATAGCCGGAGGTGGAGACAGTGCCGAAAGAGGTGGTAACGGCATTAAACAGATCCATCGGCCCCAGCCAGAGCAGGATGGATAGAATGATATTGAGGCCAAGATAAATGCCCCACAGCCAAATCATGGCATCCTTGTTTCTGGCCACAAATTTTTCTTTGGTGATGACCTGACCGGGGCTTGCCTCTGCCCGGAAAATCCGCAGGCCGCCCATGCCGTGGGGTAAAAACAAAATGGTCAGGGTGAGAAAGCCCATACCGCCGAGCAGATGGGTCTGACTCCGCCAGAAAAGCAGGCCGTGGGGCAGGGCCTCTATATCATTTAGGATGGTGGCACCGGTGGTGGTATAGCCGGACATCATCTCAAAAAAGGCATCGGTGAACGAGGGAATGGAGCCGTGAAAGATAAAGGGCAGGGCCGAGGCCGCCGAGATAATTGTCCAGCCCATGATAGCAATTAGAATGCCCTCTTTGAGGCTTAATTCCTCACGGTGCTTGAAAATGCGTCTTAGCGGCAGCCCCAGCCCAAGCAACAGAATAGCGGTCATAATCAGGGCCGCAAGATCAGATTCCCCGTAAAAAAGCGAGCAGCCGATAGGCAAAACCAGCGAGCAGCCGGTAACCGCCAGTAAGGTGCCAAATACATTAAGAATTGTTTGGTAATTCATAATATCTTAATATTTATAGTATATTATCTGTAAATTCAAAAAATAGGTTGGCAAAACAGCGAGGAAACCGAAAACTTAAGGAAATTTTACAGAAAACAGGCTGCTTTATCCTACCCATCATGCCTTGTTTTGCAAAGAACGATATACAACCCAAGGCCATACAATAAAAACAAATTGAAACGGCAGGTGGATAATAGCCGCCTTATGTGAGCCAATAGCGGAATTATCTATAAACAAATCAATGATATGAGTCAAAGCCCCCGGGCCGAAAGAAAAGGAAAATATTATTGTCCGGCCCAGGCTCTGCACTATTTCATAAAACCTAATAACTCAGGTTTTGGTACTCGTCATCCAGAAGGGATGCGGCAACCTCAGCCGGAACAGCTACTGTAACGCCATCGATTAAAACACTTTCATCCTTGGCCGCATTTGGAAGATACAGAGGGCAAACTTTTACTGTTGCACCCTTTTGAATCAGAGCTTTCAGCATCATTTCAGGGCTTTTATTCAGCGGTTTGATGATTTCGCCTTTCATCCCCTTTACAGCCAAATCCCCTGCCTTTGAACAAAGCACCATCTTTACTTCCTTGCCTTTTTTAATGGTCATCATTGACAAGGCCATTGCCATCATCTGGGTCTGGGCATCACCGGAAGTAACGATAACATTCAGCCCCTTGGATTCCTTGGCAAAACCACTGGAAACAAAAAGAAAAACCAGACAAACTGCCATTAAACCTACCTTTTTCATACCAATCTCCTTTTGCAATTCATAATACAGGCCATATTTGCCTGATAATAAAGGGGCGATTAAAGAACGCCCCAACCAAAACATCATAATCTGTTACTGCCAACCCGAATAACCAATTTGCCGAAATTCAGCAAAACAATCCTGCACCCAAGCCTCATGTGAAGCGGCAAGATATTTCTCAATAACGTGAACAAAGATATCAATCACCCCGTTGACCACCTGCGGCTCCGGCAGCCTCAGCACTAAATAAACCGCCCCGTGCTTTTGCCGCGGCTTTATGTTACAAGGAAGAAAATATGGAGGCGGCGAGCGGATTTGAACCGCTGAATAATGGTTTTGCAGACCACTGCCTTAGCCACTTGGCTACGCCGCCGATTGAACCCGCTCTATAACACAGATTGTTTTTTTTTGACAAGGGGAAATAATAAAAAAAATGGCTGCTGTAATTGAATCGCTAGTGCAAAAAAACAAGGAAATGCTGGCCGGGCTTGAACAAACTCTCGGTTATCGTTTCACCAATCTCTTGCTGTTGCAACAGGCTTTGGTGCATAGTTCATATGCATTTGAAAGATCTGCCCCGCAGTTTAACAATGAAACCCTGGAATTTTTAGGCGATGCCGTACTCGATTTGGTCATCGGCCATCTTCTGTACCGGCACTGCCCGGACATGAGGGAAGGAGAACTGACCAGGCTCAGGGCAGCCCTGGTCAACGAAACCCATCTTGCCCGCATGGCAAGAAAAATCAAACTGGGTGATTATCTTTTCCTGGGCAAGGGAGAAGAGGCTTCGAGCGGCAGGGAAAAATCCTCGATCCTGTCCTGTGCCTACGAGGCGGTGATTGGTGCGGTCTTTGAAGACGGCGGCTATGATAGTGTTTGCAGACTGGTCGAGACCTTTTTTATCCCGGCCATCGATGCCCAAAAAGATGAACTGCTGGTGGGTGATGCCAAAAGCAGGCTGCAGGAAAAACTCCAGGGCAGGTTCAACGAAACTCCGGTTTACGTGCTGGACAAGGAAGAAGGCCCGCCTCATCAAAAGCTCTTTACCGCCTCGGTTATCTTCAGGGGCGAGCGGCTCGGCACCGGTCAGGCAGGCTCCAGAAAAAAGGCGGAACAGCAGGCCGCAGCTTTTGCCCTAAAGAAATACGAAAACCAGTAATGGCCCTGATTATTCCTTATTTTATTCCCCATCAGGGCTGCCCACACACCTGTTTGTTTTGCAATCAGACCAGCATCACCGGCACAGGCAAGGCCGGGACGGCCAGGGATATTGCCCCTGAAATCGAGCGGTGGCTGCCCAGAAAAAAAGCAAATGAAAAGGCCGAGCTGGCCTTCTACGGCGGCTCCTTTACCTGCCTGCCCGCTTCAGTTCAGGAGCGGTATTTGCGGCAGGTTATGCCATATATTGAAGGGGGGGAGGTCAGTTCCATCCGGCTTTCCACCCGTCCTGACTGCCTGAGCCACGATATTTGCCGAATGCTGAAAAAATACCGGGTAAAAACCGTGGAACTCGGCTTGCAGTCAATGGATGATGCAGTGCTTTGTGCCGCCGCCCGCGGGCATAGCAGCCAGCATGGTCGGAATGCACTTACCTTGCTGAAGAAATACGGTTTTCAGACCGGCGTGCAGCTTCTGCCCGGTCTGCCGCTGGAGACCAGAGCTTCCTTTATCAAAGGGGTAAAGGAGATCGCATCCCTTGCCCCTGATATGGTCAGATTATATCCGGCGGTGGTACTGAAAAATTCCGGCCTTGAAAATGAATATAAGGCAAACAGATATCGGCCCCTGTCGCTTGCTCAGGCGGTGGTCTGGTCGCTTAGGGCCAAGGAAATCCTTGAAGAGAAAAATATCCGGGTAATACGCATTGGCTTGCAGCATTCAGATGATCTGGCGGAAAATTACGTGGCCGGGCCGCATCATCCTGCCATGGGCGAGCTGGTCGAGGCAAGGCGGTGGTTCAAGCGGGCAAGGTCGGCACTTGCTGCCTGCCCGGACGGGAAAAAACTGGCCGCCGTCATCTCCCACCGTGATTTATCGGCCTTTAACGGCCCGAAAAAATACAATTTGACCAGACTTGCCCGGCTGAATTTAATCGATAAACTGCAATTGACTGTGGATAAGACCATGAAAAGAGGAAATTTCAAATATGTTGTCTGTTAATAATCTTGATATCCGCTACGGCGATAAACACCTGTTTAATCAGGTTTCATTCCAGATTTATGAGGGAAACAAGATCGGTCTGGTCGGGGTAAATGGGGCCGGAAAATCCACCCTGCTAAAACTTATGGCCGGGGTTACCAGCACCGATGACGGGGTTATTTCAAGGTCAAAACATTTTTCAGTCGCCTACCTGCCCCAGGAGCCGGATGCCCTGACCTCGGACAAGACTCTGCTCGAAGAGGCAAAATCCGCATTTTCGGGGCTGCTTGGTTTGCAGAAAGAGGCGGAGCAGCTTCATAAGCGGCTCGCACATATTGAGCCGGATACAGATGAGTTTGACAAGATTATGACCCGTCTGGGCGAGATTGAGCAAAGGCTTGGTGATGGTGATATTTATTCCATGCAGGCGAAGATTGAAAAAATCCTTTTCG
>PDWI01012561.1_pt1 | contig 14860 bp, 14 predicted proteins | sample 1430891 | NCBI WGS metagenome assembly PDWI01 (sample SAMN01162508, study PRJNA174530) | Oral metagenome, whole genome shotgun sequencing project. | biome: Marine environment; feature: Marine mammal; material: Swab sample of the gingival sulcus; isolation source: swab sample of gingival sulcus... | reverse complement strand
CGCCACAAGCCAAGTGTACATCTACTTCGATAGTTGGGTTACCACGAGAGTCGAGAATTTCACGACCAATAATTTTTACGATTTCCATAATCTAATTTTTCTTATATGAATTACTAATTTTCAGATACAAATATACTAAAATAAATTTATTTAACTACTAATTTCTTTAATCAGAAGTTTCTAAGCTTAGCATGTCGCTGTACTCCTCCCAGTCAGGGTCTTCTTCGCACTGTATCTCGAGAGGTAATAGCTCGTAATCTGCTAAACATTCGTTGAGTCGCTCGCCGAAAGTCGCTAAGTGTCTGGTATAGAAAATCCAGTATTTAGCTCCTGCTCCAGTATAGTTCCCAGTGAGTATGGCAAGTTTGTCTTTTTCCATAACTGCACGGAGCTTTTCCTCTACTTCAGCTATTAGCTCGCCTTCTTTTGTCTGAGGCATGCCTGTGCTATCTGCAGTATAGCTCCATTTTATCTCTGAACGTATTCGTAAAGCTCCTTTCTGCCGAAAGGCTTCCAAGTCCTTGCGTCCTGAGACATATACTAATTGCCCATTTTCTTCACTTAGGGCTGTGAACCATTCATCTGTTAACTTCATAATTTATTTCTTTACTCTCAAAGATACAATAATTTAAGGAGAATATCTGCGTCAGGATTTAGCTCTCTTGTGTCCTAAAATTATAAGCTTAAAGTCATGTGATCTTTGGGTTCTCTATTCGTTTGAAATACAAGTAGTTATATTTTGTGTGCGTTGCTTAAAAAAATGATATATATTAAATTTTCAAATGATATATGTTACTTTTTCAACTAACATATATTACTTTTCTAAATGATATACGTTATTTTTTTACAGTTCTTAGAGCTTGTTTTTTTTGTCTATTTGGAGATTAGATATTTTTAATGTAACTTGTGCAGAGTTATATTGAATGAATGTAACTATATGTAGCCTTAGGTCGTAATAAAGACGACAATGTTACGTTAAATAGATAGTATTAACAGATAAAATGATAGGAGGTTGATCCTTGGATAGATGACACTTATCTAAGTCAGGAAGATATTGCTAAACAAGAAGCTCATGAAAGAGCCGAAGCCGAAAAAAGGTATCAAGCACAACTAAAAGAACGCCGTAAGCTTGAAGCAGAGCAAGCACGTCAATTAGAAATTTATAAGCAACGTCAGCGTCAGCGTGAGATTGATGCTTACAATGGCTATGCAGAGCCTGAAGACGAGGACTATAGCTATCAGGACGACGAGAACCAATGATGTTATCATTCGTAATGCAGATGAAGTCTATATCAATGGTCGCTATTATGGTAATGCTTATGATAGAAGCAATATTAACCTATATATAGATAATAGTTGGGGATTTAATTCTTACTATCCTTGGTATAGTTATGATCGTTTTTATGACCCCTTCTACTATGGGTCGTATTATGGCTATCGCCCTTACTACCACTACAGCCCATCGTCTCATATCTTGAGCCATCTCTTCTGGGACGATATTCATGATCCCTTCCACAGCCCATGGCATTATGGAGGTCATTTGGCTTTTGGTGGCTATTATGGTGATTATTATGGCGGAGGTTACTATGGTGGCTATCACGATGGCTACTATCATGGTGCTGCTCGTCGTGCTTACAATGATCATTACTATAACAATAGATATAGCAATGGTGCAAGAAGTAATAATGGCTATCGACGTAGTTCGTATGGAGCTTATCAGCAAGCTCGCTCTTCAGGAAATTCAGACTATCGTAAGTCTTATACAAGAAGTAACAGAGGCTATGCTCGTAGTGGCTATAGTCAAGGAAGGTCTAATAGGGCTTATCGTAGCAGTAATAATGATAGCTATAGGAGTAGTCGCTCAAGTTCGTATAGTAGTTCACGCTCGTCAAGTTCTTCTCATAGCTACAGCCCTTCACGTAGCTCCTCACAGAGAAATACTTCCTCTTCTTCAAGGAGGCATTATTCAGGCTCTCGTGTTAAGAGAGGACGCTAAAAATAGAATGTTATGATGACAAAGAAGATATTATTATGCCTTTTTGTAGGACTTATGTTGAGTCCTGTACTTATGGCTCAGAGTGAGATGACAGCTGTAAAGCTATCAAATGCAGAGGAGTCTAACGGAAGTGCAAGGTATCAGGCTCTATCAGGGGCTATGGGTGCTGTGGGGGTTGACTTCTCTTCTGTGGCACAGAACCCTGCTGGGATTGCCCTATTAAGGAGAGATAGCCGAGTAGACATTACCTTTAGCTATGATATGAATAAGAGCTTATCTCAGTGGTATAAGAATAGTGATAGATATAGCGATTCCCAGTTTAACTTTGACCAAATATCGGCTAACTTTAAGATTGGCACAGGTGCTTCAGCTTGGACATTTGGTATTGGTCTGAGAAATAATGGTCGCTCGCATAGAACCCTTGATGCTACAGCTAATGGCTTAGACCCTTATGTAGGCTCTTCCTTGGCAGACTATTCTGCAGCAAGGCTTAATGGTTCAGATCCTCAAGTAACACAAAGTATTTTTGAAGATAAGAAGGCTAACTGGTTCGAAAATGGAGCAGGTATTCCTTGGATTGGTGCGATAAGCTATGGTGCTGGTTGGAATGACTATGCTGGTCCTCAGGGGAAAGATCCTGCCTATTACTTCTCAAACTATCAGTATAAGAACGCTAAGGGAGAGCCAAGAATTGAAGCTCCTCATAGTGTCGGTTTGGTAATGAATGAGGACTATAGCATCAGAGAGGCTGACTTTGCCTTTGCTTACTCGCTTAGCCCTCGTGTCAATATTGGATTTTTACTTGCGTCAAGCTCCTTTGATTATACGCTTAATAGTTCTTATTCCGAAGGCTATCGTCCATCTACAGATACAGATGGTATAGATGGTCTTAGCCTAAATAATTATCAAAGTATAACAGGTGTTGGGGCTAAACTTGGTTTTGGCTTACTTGTAGAGCCAGTTAATGGACTTCGACTTGGAGCTTCTATCTATACGCCAACGTTTTATACTTTTGAGTTTGACTTTAATGCAGTGGGGACAGGGCATAATCCATTTACAACGGCAGGAGAGGATTTTGAACAAGCAACTCCAGATAATTCTGCAAGGAAGTTTGAGATGCTGACACCTTGGCGTTTGGGACTTAATGCTGCTTATATCATTAAGAAGTTTGGACTTGTCAGTCTTGACTATGAGTTCAGTACCTTTGGCATGACAAGGCTCTATGAGGAGGAAAATCAATGGAGCAATAGCAATATGTATGCTACAGACAATGAGGCAATAAAGACAGACTTCAAGGGTGTGCATCGCTTACGTTTGGGAGTAGAAACAAATCTTAGTCGTCGACTTTCGCTACGTGCTGGGGCTAAGTTTGAGCCTTCGCCTATTAGTAATGAGCAACTAAAGGGCGATGACCCTAAGATGGAGGTCTTGGTTTCTGGAACGATGGTGCATTATGCACTTCCTGAAGGAAAGATGGGGCTATCAGCTGGCTTCGGCTATCGTATCACACCGAAATGGTCAGTTGACTTTGCTTATGTCTATGCTCAGCAAAAGGCTAAGGTTTTTGCCTTTCCTGTAATAGAAGATCCTTCGGACGGCTCTTGGTTGCAAGGTCTCAAACCGATTAAGCAAACTGACCAGCAACATCGTATGCTCCTAACTATCGGCTATCGCTTCTAACAAAGACGTGTATCATAATAGGCAAATTGCTTCGTTACTTTCAAGATTCGGACTTGGTCATATACTTTAGTATATTCCCTTCGCCCTCACTTTCAGTGCCTTGCACTTTATCCTATTATGAAATACTTCAAGAGGGTATGCCAAAATTTGCATTTTGACACACCCTCTTTTGTTTAATGGTGAGTTATGAATTAGGAAAGTGATGCTTGCCTTAGAGAATTAGCGGTGGATACGCTGATAAGCTTCGAAAGACATACCCGAAAGGTCTTTTTCAGAGATGATTAACTCGTCCTCCGAAATGCCATGGCTTAGCCAGTCAATAGCCAAATCTGGATCATTGTACATAATTGTCCTTTCGCTCTGAGGATTGTAGTCGTTGTTAACTTTATAAAGTACAGTAGCACTATCCGTTAATGTCAAGAAACCATGAGCAAAGCCACGAGGGATAAAGACCTGTTTGTGATTGTTTGCTGATAACTTAACGCCAAAATGTTGACCATAGGTTGATGAGTTAGGACGAAGATCTACAACAATGTCCCATATTGCCCCAGAGACACAACGCAAGAGTTTAGCTTGACTATATGGCTCTTCTTGAAGATGTAGACCTCTTATTACACCTTTCTTAGATACGGATTCATTCTCTTGAACGACACTTAGTTCTCCAATATGTTCTCTAAAGCTACTAATCTGAAAACTCTCCATGAAAGACCCTCTTATATCTTCATAGATATTAGGCTGGATAATCCAAACGCCTGCTATTGATTGTTCAAAGTATTGCATGTTATTTGTATTTAATCTCGAAATGATGTTAATACCTCGGGTATATGTTTAATAATATCTTGCGAGAGAAGGATCTCTTTACTAACCCTTTGTTTAGCTAAGATACAGGCTTCTCTGTAAATATAAGTTGCTAAGCTTAAAATCTGAAGAATCGAAGCTTCTTTTAGATTATCCCTCAATGCCATGACAATTCCCAAAAGCACCTCTGTGTTGCTCTGACTCTTTAGACTATCAGGTAGGGCAACTTGCAGATAAACCTGTCCATCTGCTAAACAAATGAAGGGTTTATAGCTAAGCAGAATGATATTTAGCTGAAGTCTCTTTGCTAAAGATTGAGTAAGACTTAGAGTATCTTGCCCTATCAAGTCTTTATGATAAGCAAGGTCTTCATCTCTAAGAAGTAGAATTGATTGATTCGGAATTTCTTTGATTAGTTCTCCATCTAATATAATATCCTTAGAAAGTTTTGTGCCAAAGATAAGGCTCTGATCTTGAGTGTTAAAACTCTTAAGTAAGGTCATCAAATCTGCTTTTGATGCAAGCTTTGATGCAAGAGCAACCGTCGATTTAGTTTCTCTCTGCTCATCAATAAAAGATGCTATATCAAGAGGAGTAAGTCTTAGCTCTGGTTCTTGCATCTGAATTGGTAGACAAGCTTCGGCATTTGTGTAAAGCCTTAGCTCTCCTGCACCAGCATAAAGGCTTGCACGTGCTGTAAGGAGTAAATGCCCATAACTACTAATATCTGTACCTAAGAGCTTAACAGTATTTGAAGAGGCTTTGGTCTTAGTTCTAAAAGGACTGATAAGTTCTTCATCTTCTATGAAATAAAAGCTCGAAGGTAAGTCTTCAAATGAATAGGAAGCAACAGATATGACTCTTCCAGAAGCAAAAAACTCAGTGTAGTTCTCGGAGAACATATTCAGCGAAGGCAAGGCAATGCCATAGGTGTAGTTTGCTTGGATAATAGAAGAGTGAGGCGTTGATTTGTTTGCTCTCAAGCTAATCCCAGAAGGCGTCTCTATACTTATTTTAATCCCTTGTAGTCTGTTGACTTCATCAAAGAGACGACAGAATGGGGGGGGGCAATCACTCTCCTGTTCGTAGCCTACTAAACCATCAATAACTAAGTCATTGACTTTAATCTTATCTGGCAGTAGTAAGTTTTTGCTTAGATCACAATTATTAAGTTTAATACTCTCAATTGAGCCAAGCTCTTCTACTAATACTTCTATCTCTTCCGAAATGCGTTGTGAATCTCTTTGGAGCTAAAGCGAGATAATTCTTTAGCAATATGTAGAGCATACTGTCCATTAAGCCCTGTACCACAAAGAATGTAAATCGTTTGCTCTGAGATATGCCCCCATTGAAAGTCTAACTGATTACAGAAAGCCTGAGCATAGCCTTCAAGAAACTTCTGAAAGCCACGAGGCTCTACCATTAACTTTCGATAAAAAGCTGCGAGATCCTCTCGCCGACTGATAATAGGGAGCATATTAGTGAGTTTTTTTTTAGTCTAAGTTGCCTTTGATAATACCTCTTTGAGAGTCTCTGATGAAACTTAATACGATGTCTCGTTCAGGACAGTCATCAATCTCTTCCTCAACAGTTCGCAATGCTGTCGTATTATTGAGACCTCTCTGATAAATGATGCGGTACATATCATTGATTTTGTATAGCGTTTCATTGTCAAAGCCACGACGACGCAAGCCGATGTTGTTGATGCCGCAGTAGCACAAAGGCTCTCGACCTACAAGTATATAAGGAGGAACGTCCTTAGTAATACGAGAACCTCCCTGAACCATCACATGGGCTCCGATACGAACAAACTGATGAACAAGTGTACCACCGCTGACAATAGCATAATCTTGTACATGAACCTCTCCAGCCAACTGCGTAGCATTACCTATGATGACGTTGTTACCTAAAGAACAGTCATGAGCAACGTGGGAGTAAGCCATTAAGAGACAGTTTTTTCCGACAATGGTTACTTCCTTCGATGCTGTACCACGATTGACGGTAACGCATTCACGAACTTGAGTGCCGTCTCCGATAACTGCAAGGCTATCTTCGCCAACGAACTTAAGATCTTGTGGAATGCCTGCGATGACAGCTCCAGTGTGAATAGTACAATTCTTGCCGATTCTTGCTCCAGAGCAGATAACAGCTCCTGAAAGAATTACCGTTCCTTCGCCGATCTCGACATTATCTTCTACCAAAGCAAAAGGACGAATCTCTACATTCGCTCCAATTTTTGCATTAGGGTGTACGCTTGCTAAGGGGCTAATTAGATTATTTGTAGTCATAGTTTTTATTTTGTTTTAGCTATTTGAGCAACCATCTCTGCTTCGCATACGAGGGTTTCCCCAACGAATGCTAAGGCTCTGATATTAGCAATGCCTCGACGCATAGGGCCAATCATACGAACCTTAAAGATAAGTGTATCACCTGGTACAACCTTTTTCCTAAACTTAACGTTATCAATCTTTAGAAAGTATGTTGAATAATTCTCAGGATCTGGGACAGATGTCAGAACGAAGATACCTCCCACCTGAGCCATAGCTTCGATTTGTAAGACACCAGGCATAACTGGTTCGGCTGGAAAGTGTCCTTGGAAGAATGCTTCATTACCAGTTACATTTTTTATCCCAACGATGTAGTCCTGTCCTCGCTCGATAATCTTATCAACGAGTAGGAAGGGATAACGATGTGGCAGTAAATTCTTAATTGCTCCGATGTCTAAGAGTGGCTCTTTATTTGGATTGTAAACAGGAGCTTGTGCTTCTTTCTGCTTAATATCCTTACGAATGAGCTTACCCATGTCGTTGTTTATTTTATGACCTGGACAAGTTGCAATGATACGCCCCTTGATTGGCTTCCCTATGAGCGATAGATCTCCGATAATATCAAGTAACTTATGGCGTGCAGGCTCGTTGTCGAAGATAATAGGAGCGTTATTTAGATAGCCAAGCTGTGTAGCGTCTTTGCGTTCTACCTTCATTAGATCGCAAAGCTTATCCATCTCTTCCTGTGGCATCTGCTTGTCGTAGATGACAAGTGCGTTGTCAAGGTCGCCACCTTTGATAAGGTTATGAGACATCAAGACTTCTAATTCTCGAACAAATACAAAAGTACGAGATGCCGCAATCTCTGTGTCAAAGTCCTCTAAGTTATCCAGTGAGGCAAACTGATTACGTAAGACATCAGAGTCAAAAGAAATATGCACATCAACTCCAAATTTATCATCTGGAAGCAACAAAAGACGAGAACGTCCATCTTCGCTTGTTACCTCCATACGTTCCTTGACAATGTAATACTCTCGCTGTAGTCCTTGCTCAACTAAGCCGATTTCATCAATCTTCTTAATGTAACTAATTGCACTACCTTCTAAAATCGGTACTTCAGGAGCATTTACTTCGATGATGCAGTTATCTACACCCTTAGTATAGAGAGCTGCCATAGCGTGTTCTATCGTACTGATAGAGACATCGCCTTTCTTAATAACTGTTCCTCTCTCTGTTCCTTGTACAAACTCTGAAAGTGCAGGAATCTCTGGCTGTCCCTCCAAATCAACACGACGAATGATGATACCACTGCCTTCATTTGCTGGCTTAAAGGTAATATCTATATTAAGTCCTGTATGTAATCCTTTGCCAGAAAGCGTAAAACTTCCAGCTAAGGTTTTTTGCATCTCCATATATTAGTTCTTGTTTTTCTGTAATTCTTTTAGTTCTTTCTCAAGCTTCTTTACCGAGTCAAATAGGGTAGGGAGCTTACGTGTCATAACAATACTACGCATTGCCTCACGAGATTCTGTCGCAGGAGAGCCAAACATTACCTTATCATTTTCTATATCACTGATAACACCTGATTGAGCCGAAAGTTTAACTCTATCTCCAATCTTAAGATGCCCTGCTACGCCAACCTGTCCGCCGACTTGACACCAAGCTCCAGTCTTTGTTGAACCCGCCAAAGCAGCTTGACCAGCAAAGACATTATGTTGTCCCACCTCACAGTTATGAGCAATCTGTACGAGGTTGTCAAGTTTCGTCCCTTGACGCACGATGGTACTGCCCATAGCTCCTCTATCGATACAAGTATTAGCACCAACTTCTACATCATTCTCGAGGACAACGTTGCCAATCTGTGGAATCTTACTATAACCTCCAAGCGTTGGGGCAAAGCCAAAGCCATCAGCACCAACGACAGCTCCAGAGTGAATGATACATCTCTTGCCAATCTTAACGCCATAATAGATGCTAACATTAGGATATAGGATAACATCATCTTCAATAATAGCATCACGCCCAACGTAGACATTGGGATATATCTGTACGCCATTGCCTATTTTGGCATTTGCGTCAATGAAGCTATTTGCTGCTATATAGCAATCTTCTCCCACGCTTGCTGTCTCATCTATCACAGCACGTGGGTCAATGCCCTTACGCTTAGGGTTTAGCTGCTGATCAACTAACTGTAGCAGTTGAGCTAAGGCAGAGTAGGGGTCTTCTACTCGTATTAGATTTGTCTGAAATGATTCTTTTGCTTCAAAGTCCTTTCTTACTAATACTGCAGATGCCTTTGTTGAATAAAGGAACTGTTCGTATTTGGGATTAGCCAAAAAGGTTAAATCGCCCTCTTGTGCCTCTTCAATTTTGCCGAAGTTATACAGTTCAATTGCTTCGTTTCCCTCAACGCTACCTTTGAGTACTGCTGCAATTTCTTTTGCTGTAAATTTTATCTTAATCATATCTATTTGATGTTACAGCTCTTCTACTAACTTGTACTGGAATAATAACTCTGCCATTTGACGGCGTAGCTTCTCTGCCTCTTCAGCAGCATGCATAGCGAAGCTCTCACTATTATCTGCATAGATGATACTACGAGAAGCGTTAACTAATAGTCCACATTGACTATTTAATCCATATTGTACTACCTCTTCCAAACTACCATTTTGTGAGCCAACACCGGGAACTAATAGGAAATGGTCTGGTACAATAGCACGGATACGCTCCAGCATATCTGCTTTCGTTGCTCCAACCACATACATGATTTGTTCATCTGTACCCCAGCTCTTACTAAGGCGTAATACTCGCTCAAAGAGATATTCGCCACTGGCATCTTGCATCATCTGAAAGTCCTCACTTCCCTCATTAGAGGTCAGTGCTAAGAGTATTGTCCATTTCTCTGGATACTTAAGCGAAGGTATGACGCTATCTGCTCCCATATAGGGCGATACGGTTAAGGCATCAACCTTTAGGTGTTCGAAGAAGCTTTTGGCATATTGCTCTCCTGTATTGCCGATGTCTCCACGTTTGGCATCAGCAATAATGAATAAATCAGGGTAGTTTTTCTGTAGATAAAGGACTGTTTTTTCAAAAGACTTAATCCCAAAAGCCCCCATGCTCTCGTAGAAAGCTAAGTTTGGCTTATAAGCTACGCAGAGATGATGTGTCGCATCAATGATTGCCTTGTTAAAGTCAAAGATAGGGTCTTCGCTTTTCTCTTTGATGAAATCAGGAATCTTCCTAATGTCTGTATCTAATCCGATACATAGAAACGAACGCTTCTTCTGTATCTCTGTGAATAATGCTTCTTTATTCATTTGAAGTATGTTTAGTTGAACAGAGCTACAGAGCAGCCTCTTTCATTCGTTCAATGTTTTCTGCAATGATAAGTTCATCAATGATAGACTGAATGTCTCCACCAACGATAGCAGATAAATTATATAGAGTTAAGTTGATACGGTGATCGGTTACACGTCCCTGTGGATAGTTGTAGGTGCGTATCTTAGCCGACCTGTCGCCTGTAGATACCATTGTCTTACGCTTGGCTGCAATGGCTTCGTTATGCTTGCTAAGTTCAATGTCGTAGATCTTAGTACGGAGCATCTGCATGGCAAGTTCTCTATTAGCCAGCTGCGTACGAGCCTGCTGACAAACCACAACAATACCTGTAGGTTTGTGCGTTAGCTGTACCTTCGTCTCTACCTTATTGACGTTCTGTCCTCCAGCTCCTCCAGAGCGTGCTGTGTGGAACTCAATGTCGGCTGGGTTAAGCACTACGTCAACCTCTTCTGCCTCTGGTAGTACTGCCACCGAGGCAGCTGAAGTATGTACACGCCCCTGTGTCTCTGTTGCAGGGACACGTTGAACACGATGTACGCCACTCTCGTACTTAAGCGTGCCATAGACATTATCTCCACTAACGGTAAAGATAATTTCTTTATAGCCCCCAGCTGTACCTTCTGAAATACTTGTAATATCTACCGTCCAGCCCTTGCTTTCACAGTAACGTGAGTACATCTTAAAAAGGTCGCCAGCAAAGATTGCTGCCTCGTCTCCTCCTGTGCCGCCACGGATCTCCATAATGACGTTTTTCTCGTCTTCTGGATCTGCAGGGATAAGTAGTAACTTAATTTCTTCTTCAAGTGTTGGGATAGCCTCTTCAGCCTCCTGTACCATTTCACGAGCCATCTCACGTAGCTCTTGATCACTCTCAGAATTAAGCGTATCCTTACCTTCGTTGATATTTTCGAGATAAGAGCGATACTCTCGTCCCTTTTTCAAGATTTTCTCTAATTCGCTATATTCTTTGCTAAGCTTCATAAAACGCTTCTGATCTGCAATAATATCAGGTGCGGTAATTAGGGTTGAGACTTCTTCAAAACGTATCTCAAGCCCTTCTATTCTGCTGAGCAAATCATTTTCACTTGCCATATATCTTTTTTCAGATTTAGTAATTTAGTTCGCCAAAAGGCGTTTTTAACGTTAAGCGATTCTCTTTGGCAGCCTCTACATAGCCCACTATTTGGGCAGGTACGCCATAGCTTTCGCTTATCTTTATTATTTGTTCTGCCTCCTTTGGGCTAACATACAGCTCCATACGATGTCCCATGTTGAAGACCTTATACATCTCCTTAGCTGGTGTGCCACTCTCTTGTTGTATCATCTCAAAGAGCGGAGGAATAGGGAAGAAGTTATCTTTAATAATATGTTTGCCCTCCACGAAGTGCATAATCTTAGTTTGAGCCCCACCAGAGCAATGTACCATACCATGTATTTCTGTTCTCATCTCATTAAGAATAGCCTTAATAATTGGAGCATAAGTACGCGTTGGAGACAAAATCAACTGCCCTACATTTAGCCCTGTTCCTGCTACTGCTTCAAGTAATTCTTTCCCCCCGCTATAAACAAGTTCATCAGGCACAGAGGCATCAAAGCTCTCTGGATATTTCTTCGCTAAGTAATGTGCAAGGACATCATGCCTTGCTGAGGTAAGACCATTACTACCCATACCTCCATTATAAGTCTTTTCATATTTTGCTTGACCATAAGAAGCTAAGCCAACGATGACATCGCCTGCCTGTATGCGGCTGTTATCAATGACATCGCTACGCTTCATGCGAGCTGTTACCGTGCTGTCTACTATAATAGTACGTACAAGATCGCCGACATCTGCAGTCTCGCCACCAGTAGAATAAGCATTTACTCCCCATGAGCGAAGGTCTGCCAATAGTTCTTCTGTTCCATTGATTATAGCAGAGATAATTTCTCCTGGTATTAGGAGCTTGTTACGACCTATAGTTGAGGAAACTAATATATTATCTACAGCACCGACACAGAGCAGGTCATCGATATTCATAATAAGGGCATCTTGTGCTATCCCCTTCCATACTGATATATCTCCTGTTTCCTTCCAATACATATAGGCAAGCGAACTCTTCGTGCCAGCACCATCGGCGTGCATGATATTACAATAGGCTTCATCTCCCCCTATAATGTCTGGAATAATCTTACAGAATGCTTTAGGATATAAGCCTTTATCTATGTTTTTGATGGCTTGATGTACATCTTCCTTAGAGGCAGAAACCCCTCGTTGCATATATTTCTCACTCATATATAAATAGTCTTTTTCTACTATAGATTAACGAAAACGAAGTAAACGAAGTTTGTCGCCAACCGTAGGTACATAATCGGCAGACTTACCATTTAACATATATAGGCTTTTGATGAACATACCATAGCGTTGTGCAATACGGTACATTGATTCCCCCTCTTCAACAACGTGCATCAGTTTATCTGTAAGAGCTTCCGTACGTTTTGGCTCTAAATAGATAATGTCCCCATCATGCAGAGGCGTGTCCTTCTCCAGCTCATTATAGCGTGCAAGGTCTGTGGCATAGAGATCAAAGTCCTCAGCTATAGCATCAAAGCTGTCATCTGCAACGGCTATGATGTAATGTAGCCCTGAAGATATATATATAGTCCTTTTTAGAGGTACGGCTCTTTCATAGCTATGAGACAATGCAGTCTTTGGAGAAAGCCAGTAGGGATAAGCTCCCTTGTCAAAGCTATTCAAGTCAAGCCTTTCAATCAAATCAATTAAACCCTTGGCATAAGTACGACTTGTTGCATAACCACACTTTTGTAAACCTTTAGCCCAGCCCTTATAATCAGTGAGTCGTAGGTTGAAGAGCTGATGATAGCGTCTTTTCTTTAGGAATAGGGAGTGGTCTTCATAGGAGTCTTGCCACTTCTTATAGCTTCTAAAACACTCATTAGCTCTATTGTCTGTGGCGTAAGCCTTCTTTCCAGTCCATGAGCCTGCACATTTAATCCCAAAGTGATTGTTATGCTCTTTGGCTAATGTACTACGCCCAGAACCCGTCTCCAAGACACCCTGAGCTAAGGTTATACTTGCAGGTATGCCATGACGATTCATCTGTCGTACGGCTTCTTGATAATGCTGACTAATATACTGCCTCTGAGGGTTGCTTAAGTTTAGCCCTGCTCTTTGAGGGGCTTTCTTTAGCGTACAGCTCCCTAATAGCAGGAGGGCTAAGGTAGAGCATATCAGTGAACTTATCTTTAAGTTTATCTTCATAAATGAATCTCTTTTATAGACTATCTCTTGCTACAAAAATACAAAATAAAAACCAATCCTACTTTTACCTTTGAAAAATACGCTTATCATCTCTCCTAAAGAACTACCTGTAGTTGCCTGTAAATGGCACTGATATAGTGAATTATATCCTATTATACAAGACTTAAAGATAGAGGCTGTGCCTAATCAGACACAGCCTCTATCTTTATTGATTACAACTATTTCCTAATTCAATGCTTCGATACCTTGTTGATAGCTCAGCGAAGGAGATAGTAAAGTAAAATTACTGATGTGCAGACATCACTTCTTCATACTTCTGCTTCATGTCAAGGCGATCGTATACATTAGCCAAGAGGTAGTATACTTGATCTGGATTAACCTTGTAGGCTGCTTCGAAGTAAGGAAGAGATTGCTTAAATAAGCTCTTCGCTTTATCAATAGTTAGCTTATCAAGTGTCTCTGCATTAAGCAAAGTAACGGCTTGGTTGTAGTATGAACGAGCAAGGTTATGGTTTGCATCAAAATGAGCTGGGTCTTTTTCAAGAATCTTCTTGTACCATTCTCCTGCCTTAACCCAGTCTTCCTTACGCTCATACATACCGCCCATTGCAAGTAGATAAACAGCATTGTCTGGATTTGTTTCCAACGCCTTATTTAAGAACTCAATAGCCTTATCCAGTTTATTTTGAGTTGCATAGATATTTACCAAATTACCTAAGTAATAAGGAGATGTTGAGAATTCAGATGCACCAAGTTCAAGAGCCTTGAGAGCAGCTACAGTGTCAGCCTTAGCTAAGTTAGCAGCACAAAGAACCTGTGTCAGTTCATCTTTCTTATAATCTTGTAGCTCTCTATACTTTGTTGCAAGCTGAATCGCCTTGTCATAATTTTTCCCTTCAAAGGTTGCCGCAACGGCAAGGTAGGCCACATCCCATTTTGTAGAGTCTGCAACTGCCATCTGCTTATCATCTTCAAAGATCTTCATATCACGCACCTTCAGGTAGTAATCAAAAGCTTCTGAGCTTTTAGCATAGTCTCCCTTTTGGATAAAGAAGATACCAGCATTGCGAAGGAAGTCATAGTCTTGCTTAAGATGTTCTTTTGCCTTCTTGGTGTACTTGATTTTGATCTTGCCCTTTTCATTTGGTTGAAGCTCAATAGCTTCTGTTTCTAAGAAGAAAGGAATACTATTCACCAAGTTAGTATACATAAGCAAGGTATCACATGCTCCAAGGTTTGGTACCATAAGCTTGTTCAACTCCTGACGAAAGGCTTCATGTTCAATAAGCCCTGAGACATACTTAGCGTAAGCCTTGTACTTAGGCTCAATGTTATCGCCAAGCTTTGCCATGATAGCTCTTGCTTCTGCAGGCTTCTCATCTGACAATCTTTCAGCAGAACGGATATCTGATTTCTGTGCGAATGTAGCACTAATAGCTAATAAGCCTGTTGCTACAACATAAAAAAACTTCTTCATTGTCTTTTCTATTTTGTTGATTTAATTATGTTTATTCTTCT
>PDWI01006356.1_pt1 | contig 14860 bp, 10 predicted proteins | sample 1430891 | NCBI WGS metagenome assembly PDWI01 (sample SAMN01162508, study PRJNA174530) | Oral metagenome, whole genome shotgun sequencing project. | biome: Marine environment; feature: Marine mammal; material: Swab sample of the gingival sulcus; isolation source: swab sample of gingival sulcus... | reverse complement strand
AATACTGATTTTCAGGCATTTAACCAAATATTTTAACACTTTTTTTTCAACAATTTGACTGATTATCAGGCGATTATGAAAAAAAATACCGAACTATTGCCTTGATTAAAATTATAGTAAGCAACAAGATTTTCTTCGTTTCCGGTCAATTCTTTGTTCATTGTCATAATAATTTCGGTATTTGACCTTGCATAATTCCAAATTCGGACTTCATCAATACTACCACTAAATCCATAATCTTCGTCGTCATCTTTGTACATACCTATTGAGAGCCAGCTGTCAATGTATTGGATATCACCACTTTGGTTATTTGAGGTTGCCTCTAATTTTCCGTCAACATATACTCTCATTTCCGTACCGTCGTAGGTTCCGGCAATGTGATGCCATTCGTTGAGCGGAAATTCTTTTTCGGTATAAAGATAGGTTAGATATTCGTTACTGGCGCTACGGATAGCAAATCCTACACTATTGACATTACCGGTTTCTAAGCTCCAACCATACTCTTCCGAGCCATTGTCTTGAAAAAAAGACACCATCGATTGCCATTCGTCATATTCGCGGGAGAAAAACCAAGCTTCTACAGTTATCGCAGAGGTGGGCAAACCTAATGCTGTGTACGAAGTTTTTTGGCCGTTGTTGTTTGAGCAATCGACCCAGTCGTCTTCGCCGTCAAAGTCTAAGCAGTTGCCGAAATGTTGTGCTTGTGCAAAGTTAAAAGCAAATAAAATACTTACAAATAATAAAATATTTCTTCTCATAATTGTTAATTTTTTAGGGTTGTTAATTAGTGTAAAATATTTTACGACAAAGTTATTCTTTTTTTCTGAAAATAAAAAAAAGATTTATTAATTCTAAAATTTGGTTTTATCAGATATTTTTTTCTAACTTAGCAATGTCATAAAATACTTATTTTTTGATGTAAAATATTTTATTTATATAAATTAAAAGACTGATAATTAAATGATTATGAAGAAAACATTATTCCTTGTAACAATAGTTTTACAAATGACAGTTGTTGTTGGACAAATTCCGACGAACTATTACAACGGCACCGAAGGGCTTTCGGGCGAAACTTTGAAATCCAAACTTCACACTATTATAAAAGCCGGTCATAAAAAAAATAGTTACGACGACCTTTATTATTATTACGAAAGTACCGACAACTTTGGAAATAACAAAGTTTGGGATATGTACTCAATGGACGAAAACGGAAATGCACAATATTATTATTATTTCAACGGCAACGACGAATGTGGCTCGTACAACAGCGAAAACGACTGCTACAATCGAGAGCATTCGGTGCCACAAAGTTGGATGGGGGCCGAAGGAAGTATTGCAAAAGCCGATTTGTTTGTGGTTGTGCCGTCGGACGGGTACGTAAACGGACGTCGGTCGAATCACCCGTACGGCGAAAATAATGGCGAAAAATTTACTTCGACCAACGGCAGTAAAGTTGGAAAATGTACGTATCCGGGTTACAACGGAACTTGCTTTGAACCAATAGATTGCTACAAAGGCGATTTTGCTCGTGCTTATTTTTATGTTGTTACAAGATATAATGTGTCTAATTGGGGCGGGGCTTCTTTTCAGGGAAGCGGATTTTCCAATTGGGCTTTGAATTTGTTTTTGGAATGGCACTACGCCGATCCTGTCAGCCAAAAAGAAATAAACCGAAATAATGCGGTTTATAATATTCAAAAAAATAGAAATCCGTACATCGACCACCCCGAATGGGTTGCAAGCGTGTTTGAAGGTGTGCCGGCTATCGAAAATCCGAAAAATCTTGACGCAAAAATAGTTAATTCCTCGAACGTGGAAATTACGTGGAACTTAAATAATAACAACGATGATGTAATTTTAGCTTATTCGGAAAACAATAGTTTTGGTATTCCAAGTGGCTCATACTCAGTGGGTAACACGATTGGCGGAGGCGGAACAATTATTTACAAAGGCGACGCCGAACAATTTACTCACACTGGTATTTCCGAACAAATGTACTACAAATTGTGGTCGTATAAAAACAATCGCTATTCGGGCGGAATAACCACTCAGGCGATGCCAATAACCAACGAACCAACAGCCGACCCGACGAATTTTGTTGCTTCGGCTACCACGAATAATTCAATAACTTTGACGTGGACAGATGCTGTGGGTGTTGTGGAGCCAAGTTATTATTTAATAAAAATGTCTAAAAAAGCGGAAAATATAAAAGCACCCGAAGATGGTAAAAAATACAATAATTCCAATTTTAAAAAGAATGTGGCACAAGGAGTTCAATCGGTTACGTTCAGTAATTTGACGCCAAACACAGAGTATTTTTTCAAAATTTATCCATACACAGATGTTGATGATTTTTATGATTACAAAATCAATACTCCGCCACAAGTAAGCGAAATTACAAACGAAGCAACAACAAATAATTTGTTCGTTTCGGAGATTGCTGCCGGTGGTTATAACCAAAACGCCCAAAATCAGTATGTAGAATTGACAAATACATCGAACAAAAGTATCGACTTGTTGGACATCGACTTGGAATTTTACGAGGGAGCGGATTTAATCGTAAATTTGAATTTGACAGGAACGGTTAGCCCAAATTCTGTATATTTGATAGCTGTAAACCAGAACTATACGGGGATTTCCCCCGATTTTGTGTCGCCAACGGCATTTGATTTGGGCGAAAATTGTCATTTGTTGCTGAAAGAAAATAACGCTACAATTGACATTGTGGGCAACGTTTTGGACGAATTTGTTGTCGGAAACAATTACGAATTTCAACAATTCTCAAAAAGCAATCAGCTGGTCGAAAATTGGACAAATTGGGGCACGCAAAACGGAACTCCCGGAGTTATGAACGAACAAATTACAATAACGGAAAAAACAAAATCGGAAATTAAGATTTTTCCGAATCCGAACAACGGAATTTTTACAATTTCGACGCCCGATGAACGTGTACAACTCGTTGAAATATATGATGTTACGAGTAAAATTGTTTTCAGAGAACCAAATTATTACACAAAAAATAAAATAAATATTTCGTCGGTCGAATCCGGAATTTATTTTATAAAAATTTATACAAAAAATAGTATTTTATTTGATAAAATAATAAAAAAATAAAAAACTTTTAAACAAAAAAATTTTAAACATTTTAAATTAATAAAACGATGGACAAACAACAGATTAACACGTTTTTTCAAAAAGTAGAATTATTTAATTCTCTAAACGAATCGGAAATTGAACAAATATCGGACAGATTTAAGTTAGTTGAATTTGAACAAGATGAAATTCTTTTTCAAGAAAATAACAAAAATAATTGTCTTTACATTATTTTTTCCGGTAGCGTACAATTACTTAAAACAACTCCTTTTGGAGAAGAAAAAAAATTAGTAATTTTCCAAAAATATGATTTTTTGGGCGAAGGAGCATTGCTCGGAAATAGTCCGCATTCGACTACCGCACGGGCTATCGAAAAAACCGAAGCATTTATTTTAGATGTTGAAAAAGAAAAAGATTTCTTGGAAGCCAATCACATTATTTCTATAAAAACTCTAAAATATATTTCCAAATTGATAATGCGTAGGATGCGAAATGCCAATCAACGTTTGTTGAACATTGGCGAGCAATACAACTCCGGTCGCACTCGTATGGAACACGATTTGTTGGGCGACCGCGAAGTGCCTGCCCAAATGTATTACGGCGTGCAAACACTCAGAGCTATTGAAAATTTCAACATCAGCGGTATTACATTGAATTTTTATCCCGATTTGATAAAAGGTTTGGCGTACATCAAAAAAGCTGCGGCTATTGCTAACTGGAAATTGGATTTGTTGGACGAAAAAGTCAAAGATGCAATTTGTACTGCTTGCGACGAAATTCTAAACGGACGCTGGCACAAACATTTTGCCGTAGATATGATTCAAGGCGGTGCGGGAACTTCAACCAATATGAACGCCAACGAGGTGATTGCGAATCGTGCGTTGGAAATAATGGGCTACAGCAAAGGTCAATACGAATATTGCCACCCAAATAATCATATCAACTTGTCGCAATCGACAAACGACGCTTATCCGTCGGCTGTTCATTTGGCTTTGTATTTTAGCAACAAAAAATTGATGAAAAAATTGAAAAAATTGACCGAGTCTTTCAATGAAAAAGCCAAAGAATTTGATAATATTATAAAAATGGGGCGTACGCAGTTGCAAGATGCTGTGCCTATGACACTTGGACAATCGTTTAAGGCTTATGCTAATATGCTCGAAGAGGAAATTGGTCGCTTGGAGTACAATGCCAATACATTTTTGGAAATTAATATGGGTGCAACTGCCATTGGTACAGGTATTTGCTCGGTTCCGGATTACAAATATATTGTTTCGGATACGCTCAAAGAAATTACCGGTTTGGATATAAAATTGGCAGAAGATTTGGTTGAAGCAACGCAAGATACAAGCGCGTTTATGATGTATTCGTCGGCGTTGAAACACCTTGCCATAAAATTATCAAAAATCAGCAACGACTTGCGATTGTTGTCGTCGGGTCCGCGTGCAGGTATCAACGAAATCAATTTGCCTGCAATGCAACCGGGTTCTTCAATTATGCCGGGTAAGGTAAATCCTGTAATTCCGGAGGTGGTGAACCAAATAGCTTTCAAAGTTATTGGAAACGACCTAACCGTGTCGATGGCTTCGGAAGCCGGACAGTTGGAATTGAACGTGATGGAGCCTGTTATCGTTCAAAGTATTTGCGAATCGGTAGAAATGTTGAAAAACGGAATCGATACGCTTCGCTACAAATGTATCGACGGAATAACTGCTAACGGCGAGGTTTGCCACAATAACGTGATAAACAGTATCGGTTTGGTTACTGCGCTAAATCCTTATATCGGATACGAAAAATCGACAATCGTAGCCAAAGAGGCGCTTGAAAAAAATAGAAGCGTTTATGATTTGGTTTTGGAAAAAGGATTTTTGTCTAAAGAAAAACTTGACGAAATCTTAAAACCCGAAAATATGATTGCTCCGCATAATATCAATAAAAAATAATCCCCTTAGGTCTGAAAGAGAATTTTGATTGTTCTCTTTCAGACTTTTTTTTTGTAGCTCTTGATGTAAATCGGAGGATTTGTATTTTCTGAATCACCCTATCAAAAGTTATATTATTTGGCATAGATTTACCCGTTTGGTCGTTAATGCCGTGCATTCACCCCCACTCCCCACACTCTACTTTCAGTATTTTTCGAGTTTTGGCAGTAATTTTAAATCTGTCGTCTAATCGTTTTTTGACTATCCAAATTATTTTTCCGTCAGATTCGAGTAGCCACGCATTCTCTTTATCGAGTTGTGAAAATTTCAAATCTTTGAAAAAATCGCTCAATTTTTTGCGTTTCCCGTTCATTCCGATAGGATAAAAATAATCTCCTTTTTGCCATTTGCGTAGAGTTAGCGGAAATTTTAATTTTTCGTAATCAAACAACCCAATATTTGTATCTTTTTCGATTTTTATATTCTCGCTTTTTGAGAAACGTAATTTAAGTTCTGTTGGCTTATTTTTGTCGATAGTAAGCTCTTGGGTGTCTTTTTTGATTATGTAATTGATTGATTTGCAGTTGGTTATTTGCGTTACACTTAAGCTTTCGCGTTCGATGATAAGCCGATGAGTATTGCTCAAAAATATTTTCCCAGATTTTTTATTTATCAATGCCGTTGCTACCTCGATTTGAGTAAAATTGAACCCGTAATTTTTCAAAAATTCATATAAAAATAGTTCTTTTGGTTCAAATTTTTGTAGTATTTTAGTATTAATATTTATGGTATTTTCGTCGAAAATAATACATTTTTTCACGAAAACCTCAAAATGATTCTCAAAAAAAGAACGTTGCAGTTGTAGATTTTTGGACGTTTGCAACACATTTTTGGAAAAAGCCGGATTGACTTTTTCAAACTCCGGAATGATGATATTTCTGATTTTATTTCTGTAAAAATCAGTTTCAAAATTCGTTTTATCGGTTCTAAAATTCAGATTATTTGTTTCGCAATAAGCCAAAATTTGTTTTTTATTCGTAAAAAGTAACGGACGAATAATGTTTTTGTTTTTTACCGGTACGCCCAAAAGCCCGTTCAGACCTGTTTTTCGCGATAAGTTAATCAAAATAGTTTCAACCGAATCGTCGGAATGGTGAGCTGTGGCAATTTTTGTAAAATTGTGAGCAGTTGCAAGTTGGTTGAACCATTCGTAACGCAATTTGCGGGCTGCCATTTCTATCGACACATTATTAATTAATGTATATTCTTTTGCCAAACAAATTTTCGAGAAAAATTCGACATTGTATTTTTTTGCTAATTCTTTTACAAAAAGTTCATCATTGTCCGAATCTGAACCTCTAAGTTTGAAATTACAGTGAGCAATTGCAAATTTGTAAGATGTTTTAGAAAACAAATCCAACATAGCTACCGAATCGGCGCCGCCACTAACCGTTAGCAAAATATAATCGTCAGAATTTAAAAGGTTATTTGCGTCGATAAACGATTTGAAATCTTCTATCATTTTTTTTATTTTTAATTTCGTGAAATTACGAATTGTTCTGAAATAATTAGCAATACCTTAAATCCGCAGGCAGTTGGAGGTTGTTGTGGATATGGCCTTTAGGATTTAAGGTAATAGTTTTTTATTATGCTAAAATTCCAAAATCTCACAGTTTTTTTCTGTGAGATTTTAAAAATATTGTCACTCTAATCTGCTTTGAAAACAATAGTCTAAATTCTTGATTTACAATCGATTAAAGTGTTATTCGGATAAAAAAATGAGCCGTTTTTATTCGGTTCTATTAACCGGCATCGTCATACATCTGGCGCCTCCTCCACCTCGCGCCAATTCGGAGCCGGGTATTGTAACTACGGTTTGTTTCAGTTTGTGAATATCAACTTTTCCGGAAATAACATCTTCGGACGCAACCACCTCAAAACCGGCTTTATCCATAGCCTCTATTGTGTGTATATTTCGCTCATAACCAATGACTTTGCCGGGTGCAAAAGCAAAAAAGTTGGCGCCACTGTGCCATTGTTCGCGTGCTTGATAAGCCGGATTTTCGCCACCGCATTTTACGGTTTTCATTGGCATTCCGAGTTCATTCAAGGCTTCCAAAATATTTGTTTTTTCTTCTATCGAAGTTATTTTGCCCTTGTGAACGGTCAATTTTAGGGTTAAGTAACTTGGATTCAAAATAACAGGTTCGTAAATCATACATTTGTCGTAATCCAAAAAGGTAAAAACCATATCCAGATGAATAAATGATTCGGGAGTGTGCGGTAATTTTTGAACGATAATGCTTATCGGTTCGTCGCTGCGGACTTTTTTAGCGATATAATCTATGCCGGTAGAAGTTGTACGACTTCCCATACCTATCACCAACACGTCTTTTCGAGCAATCAAAATATCGCCACCTTCCATAGAAGTATCCGGTCGGCAATCTTTGTACGTTTCCGGATTCAGAGTTTTTGCAACAAATCTTGGATTATGGTCAAAAATAGACTCCATTACCATTGCTTCACGTTGTCTGACAGCATTTGCCATTTTGTTTATCAGAACAGAATCAAAAACCGAAGCTGAGGCATCGCGCATAAAGTAAAAGTTGTACAACGGTGTCAGTGCAAAATCTTCGTGATTTAGGTAATTTGTAAGCGAATTTTGAGGCAATTTCATTCCTTCTAATAATATTTTCGACAATTCTTCGGGATTTTTATCCAGTAAAATATCTTTGAGTTCCGGATATTGAATATCGTGAGTAACTTTTTCAATCAAATGTTTCTTAAACTTCTGATTTTCAAGGGTTTCTTGCAGTAATTCGTTTACATAAAAAACATTTGTAACTTTGTTCAATACACCATTTATTTGGCTATATTCCTGACTTGCAATGTGCAGGTTCAATATGTCGCTATACAAGGCATCTTTTGCGCTTGTAGGTGTCATATCTTCGATTTCGTTTCCGGGTTTGTGCAAAATAACACTATTCAAAGTTCCTACTTCTGAATTTATTTGAACTTTTATTTTTTCGTTTTTCATAATCTTAATTTTTAGTTAGTGAAAATATATTGTATAATGTTTGCGCCCATTTTTAAGGCTTCTTCGTGTTTTATTTGTGTATCGTTGTGAACTTCAATATCTTCCCAGCCATCGCCCAAGTCGCATTCGTAATCGTAGAAAACAATTAGTCGGTTTTCGTAAAAAAGCCCAAATCCTTGTGGCGGTTTTTTGTCGTGTTCGTGAATTTTCGGAAGTCCGTTTTTGAAGTTATATTTTTGATGATAAATTGGGTGCGAAAAAGGAATTTCGATAAAATCCAATTCCGGAAAAACTTTTTTCATTTCGCGTCTGATGTATTGGTCGAGGCCGTAGTTGTCCGAAACGTGCAGAAATCCGCCGGCAAGCAAATAATTTCTGAGATTTTCTACCTCGTTGCCCGAAAAAATAATATTTCCGTGTCCGGTTATGTGAACGTAAGGATAGTTGAAAATATCCGGACTTCCAACTTCAACCGTTGCGTAGTCGGGGGCAATATTGGTGTTTAGATTTTTATTACAAAAATAAATTAAATTTTTCAACGAAGTCGGGTTTGAGTACCAGTCGCCACCGCCACTGTATTTTAATAATGCAATTTTACAAGAATAATTTTGCGAGAAAACCACAAAGGAACTAAGTACAAAAAAAAACAAAATCACATATTTTTTGCTCATAAATTTTATCATAATTGATGTTTTGTTCGTTTGAAAAATATTATTTTGTAGCTTAAATTCGTAGTTTTTTAGTTTTAAAAAGCGGTTCAACTTTACAATAAACAACCGGCAACCTCCAAATTTAAGGTTATACAAAAATATCAAAAACAATGTTAAAAAAAAAAGATTATTAAACTTATGATTCTTTATTTTTTTTGAAAAATATAAACGACCAAGTAAATATTTGATTTATAGTGTTTTATCGGGGTTATTTTGTGCTTTGAATATTGATTTTTTATGTAAAAAAAAAATTTTTAGAAATAAAAAGTTGCTTAATTTTATTTTTTTTTAGTATATTTGGGCAGATAATTTAAACAAACTATTATGAGAAAATTCTTATCTTTCATTATGGTGTTTTTCATTACGGGAGCAATGTTTGCAGCGCCCGTAACGCAAAAACAGGCAAAACAAGTGGCTCTAAATTATTACACATATAGAGCTGACGGTGTAAAAGCAGAAATTGCTATTACAAAATCAAAAGTACGTAAATATCAAGGAATGAATACATTATACATGTTTTCGTTCAAAGATGGAGGCTTTGTGATTGTTGCTGCCGACGACGCAGTAACTCCTATTTTAGGATATTCTGTCGATAGCGAATTGGGTAAAAGAATGTCGCCGGAATTTGAAAGTTGGTTGGACGCTTACTCAAAACAAATTAAAAACATTGTTGATAGTAAATTGGACAACACTCAAACTGTGGCGGAATGGAACAAAATTTTGACAAAAAAATTTGACAAAAAATCTACAAAAGGTGTAGGTGAACTTTTGACAACCAAATGGGATCAAGGGTACGGATATAACACATTTTGTCCGGAAGAATCGCTGACCGGTTGTGTTGCTACTGCAATGGCACAAATTATGAAATATCACAGTTACCCCGAAAGTGGTGCTTCTCAGCATTCTTATAGACATGAAGATTATGGTATTTTGTCGGCAAATTTCAAATCGGTAACTTACGATTGGGATGCAATGCCAAACAGTATGGGGAACGAAGCTGTAGCTACATTGATGTATCATTGCGGTGTGGCTGTCGATATGCAATACGCTCCCTCACCGATAGGTTCGGGTGCACTTAGTCTCGACGTACCTTATGCGCTTGCAAACTATTTCAAATACGATCAGAGTATTGACTTCGTATTAGCACAGGAGTATTCGGCTGACGAATGGAAAACTTTGTTAAAAGGACAACTAGATGCTTCGCACCCTGTATTATATTCCGGAAGTAGTGCACAATCGGGTGGACACGCTTTCGTTTGTGATGGTTATGACGACGATGACAAATTCCATTTCAACTGGGGTTGGAGTGGTAGCGGTAATGCTTTTTTTGCTATTGGAACTTTAAATCCGCTTGGCGAAAATTTTAGTGAAAAAAACTCTGCTGTTATAAATATATTTCCTGCATCTGCAGGAGCTCCGTACCCTTTTAGAGCTGTAAAAAAATTCTCGGCTCTTTCTGATGTTGCTTCTGAATCATCTCCATACATTAGGTATATGCATGCCACTAATGATGCTGTTGCTTGGGGGATTGCAGCTGATGGTAGTGGCGCACAAGCCGAATACAAATTGTTTACAACAACTTCTGACGGTGGACTTACTTGGAAAGCCGGTGAAGTAGAAGAGGCGACAGGTGATGGGTTAGGAATGGTTTTTGGTATGGACGAAAATACTGCATTCATTCCTGTGTTTGGTGGTACAGCAGATAAAAATCAAATACTAAAAACTACTGATGCTGGCGAAACTTGGACTTCTGTCTTAACAGGCGGACATGCAGCCAGCTTCTTTAATGTAGTTCACTTCTTTAATGAGAATGACGGTTTTGTTCAAGGCGACCCTGATACAGAGTTTGAATTGTACACTACTTCCGATGGTGGCGAAAACTGGACAAGAGTTGATGGAGCAAATATACCTGACCCTATTAGCGGAGAGTTTGGTATTGTTGGGCTTTATACCGCAGCCGGCGATAAAATTTGGTTTACTACAAACAAAGGTCGTGTCTATAAGTCAGAAGATAAAGGACTTAATTGGACTGTCTCACAAATTATAGAAATCGCCACAGGGCATAGTTCTAACATTGAAATTGCATTTAGCGATGACGGAAATACAGGTTTGGCAGTAGCTCTTGATATTGAAGGCGATAATAGTGTTACCAAGCATTGTAAAACTACTGATGGTGGTGCTACTTGGAATGAAATTACTCCTTCTACCGGTAATTTTTATGATAATGGTATTTCTTCCATTCCGGGCTCTCCAATGCCTGTTTTTATCAGTGTTGGCGGATACGCAACTGATACTCTACAAAAAATGGGACTTTCTGTAACTATGGACGGAGGTGAGAATTGGGTTGAACTTGGAGAATATTATAAAAATTATCAATTTATTTCTGTAGCGGCTTCTTCTCAAAACAAAGCTTACATTGGTTCTTTTGCCGCAGAAAATACGGGCGGTGCTTGGATGTTTGGTGCCACAGAACCTCTAAAAGCTATTTTTTCTGTTGATGATTCGTTGCAATGTGCAAATACCGATATTACTTACACCTCTACTTCTTCGGGAGATATAGAAACTTACGAATGGAATTTTGGAGAGGGTGCAAATCCTGAAACTGCTAGTGGTATTGGACCTCACACTGTTCAATATTCTACCGGCGGATACAAAACTGTTACTCTTGTTGTTGGAAATAGTGAAACTTCAAATACTTTAACCAAAGAAAATGTTATTTTGGTAGCTACCGAAGCTCCAAATGCTATTGATCAAATCGAAGGACCTACAACTACTGTTGTTAATAAAGTATATAATTATTCTGTTCCAAATCAGGATTATACGTTCTTTGATTGGGAAATAACCGGTGGTGCAGGTTCTGTTGTAGTAGATTATTTGAATGAAGCTCAAATTAAAATGGGACCTTATCCTGGTTCAAATACTTTTTCTGTAACTCCATTTAATGGTTGTGGCGAGGGTACAGCTGCCAGTATTGCAGTAACAAGCGGGGATGATGATGCAATTGCTGAAATAAATAAAGGTATTTCAATATCTCCAAATCCTGCTACAGATTATCTAAACATCGTAACAGATGAGTTGATTGAAAATATTAAAATAATAAATGCTGATGGAAAAGTTGTTTGTGAATTGACTGAAAATACAAATGATGTAACTGTTGATATTAGTCAATATCCTGCAGGTATGTATATTTTGAATGTTAAAACTGCAAATAACGTTATTACTGAAAAATTCGTTATCAAATAAAATATTATTTTATTATAACGGATTGATTTAAAAGGTTAAACAAAGAAAACGCAAGATATTTTATTTTGCGTTTTTTTTTTGTATTCAGCGTATCGGTGTTTAGCTCTCACTTTCAGCGTACATTTCCAAATCGTCAAAAAATAGTTCAATTTCGTGTCTGAAAATATCAATCGGCACGCCGTGTTCTAATTTATTAACAATTCCTATTTTGGCGTTAGCCGTTTTGGGTAATGTATTTTGCAAAAAATTGATGTTGTGAGTAGCCAAAATTGTATCATCTTGCATACCAATAACAAATTTTCGGAATTTACTGTACTTGTAATTTATCTTGGGCAAGAATTGAAGAATATTTTTGTACGGTAGAGCCGGATTGAAAAACAAACCCGGTTTGTTCATCAAAAAACTAAGGTAATATCCGGCGTATCCGCCCATACTGCTCCCCATAATTATATCGATATTTTCTTTGGCGTATTTGTTGAATAAAAATTCAACTATTCTGCAATTTTGTCGATAATCGATTGTTGGTCCCAAAACGGTAGCATGTTTTTCTAAAATATTTCTTTTTTCGGGGTGCAAACAACTATCCAAACCGTGAAGATAAAGTATTTTCATTATTAAAAAATTAGATTTTAAAAGTTTTATTTTCTTTTTACTTTGATGTTGTGTTCCAAATTTTTAATTTTACTAATTGTCTCGTTAAGGTGTTCTAAATCACGTATATACAAATCTATTTCGCCTTTGAAAAAACCGTCAAAATTTTCTACGCTGATTTTTTTTATGTTTATTTTCAGGTCGTTGCTGATGATGTCTATAATATCTTTCAGTATTCCCATTCTGTCTTCGCCTTCGAGAGTAATTGTTGTCAAAATGGCGTTATGGCGGTTGATGCGTCTCCAAATTACGGTTGCCGTTCTGTTGGAATATTTTGCTCTAAGGTCTATTACTTTTTTGCAGGTTTCTTTGTGAACAATAAGGTGGTTGTTTTTATTTAAGAACACCATTGCTTCGTCGCCAATGATTGGATTACAGCACCTTGCAGGAATATAATCCACGCTGTCGTCTATGGTGAAAGGCTTTTTGCGATTAACTTTATACGTTTTGTTTTCTAAGTTTGGCAACGGAATTTCATTTTTTTTCAAATAATTTATGATTGATTTTTTTGCCTTGCTCGTTGTTACAAATTCCAGCCATTCTTTTTTTACGCATTCTTTTTTGCTCGAAAGTATTTCTATAATGTCCGTCGTATTTATTACGCAGCCCGGCGCTCTAACTGCCTGATTATTATTTATTTTTGCACCTAAGCATCTTTTGCCCAAACCGGTGTGGATTTTAAAAGCAAAATCTAAAATAGTAGAACCTTTGGGCATTTCGTAAAGTTGCCCTTTGGGTGAATAAACAAAAATCTGCTCGGTATTGGTGATGTCTTGTATTTTGTTAATCAAGTTTACGCCGGCGTCTTTGGTGCCGTAGATGTAACTTTTTATGTTTTCTTCAAGATTTTTCAATCCGGGAGTTATTTTTACATCTTTTTTCAAAAAACCGTGATTGGCAATTTCGTTGTCATCTTTGGATAAAATTTGTACTTCGTGTAAATGTCCGTTGAATATGACAGAAAAAACCAAAGCCGAAAATCCATTTTTTTTCGGTGTCATTATCCAATCTTTGGAGCTTCCTTTTTTTTCGGTAAAAAAATTGGTTATTGCCCAATAAATCGGATAAGCAATACCGCGTTCCATTTTGCCCGGAATATCTAAAATAATTCTTGTAGAGAAGTGATTATGAACGTCTTGATAGTACAAATTATGTTTTTCCATTTTTTGCCAAACTCTGTACAGCGAGCGTTCGATAGTTGTTATTTCAAAATTGTTATAATTTTTTTCGAGTATTTTTTGTATTTCTTTTTGAAACAGGTTTAGTCTTTTTTTGGTTTCGGGGTCGAATTTTTTTTGGAGTTCTTTTATTTTAAAATATTTGTCTGCGTGCATATATCTGAAACTGCTGTTTTCGAGTTCGCGTTTGATGTTCCACAAGCCCATTGCTTCGGCAATTTTAGAATAAATAAACAAATTTTCCGACGATTTTATCCTTCGCGTATTTTCGGGCATATTGTCCATAGTACGCATATTGTGCAGGCGGTCGGCGGTTTTTATTATGAAAACTCTGTAATCTTGCGGAATTGTCATAATTATTTTAATAAAAGTATCCATTTGTTCGGAGCTGTCTTTGCCGGAAATTCGTGTTATTTTTGTAACTCCTTTTACCAGCAATGCGATAGTTTTTCCGAACTCTGTTTCGATGTATTGGAGGTCGTAGTCGGGCGAATCTTCGACTACGTCGTGCAACAAAGCCCCAATGACCGTTGTCGAACCGAACCCCATTTCTTTTGATGCAATAATTGCAACTTCCACAGGGTGAGTTATATACGGTTCTTTGTTGGCGTCTTTTCGGCGTTGATGATAGTGTGCGTTGAACGCAACTTTGTACGCTTTTTTTATTATTTTTTCGTTTTCGGGCGATGTTTTTTTAATATTAGAAAATAAATAGTCTCGTAGCCTATTTTCATAATATTTTGTGATTTTTCCGTTGTATTTAGGTGGTTTCATAGCATAAAGGTTTTAGGGGGGTAAAGATATTAAATACAAAAATAAAATCAAAAAAATATATATACTCATAAGTTTTTTATGGCAATTATTGGGCGTTTCTCTTATGTAACGAATTGATAATCAGATATTTACCGAAGAATTCGCCATTCTTATAACGGAAGTTCATGCTACAAATTCTCTTTATTTGCTGAATATCAGCTAATTACAGCATTTTCTGCTAAAAAGTGTAGCTAAGAATTTAATTTTACAAAA
>PDWI01010711.1_pt1 | contig 14861 bp, 13 predicted proteins | sample 1430891 | NCBI WGS metagenome assembly PDWI01 (sample SAMN01162508, study PRJNA174530) | Oral metagenome, whole genome shotgun sequencing project. | biome: Marine environment; feature: Marine mammal; material: Swab sample of the gingival sulcus; isolation source: swab sample of gingival sulcus... | reverse complement strand
AAAAAATACAAGGCTGCCGAAAATGTACCCGCAATAGTAGCTGCTTCTACATCAGAAAATGCGAGAATCCTCGACAAATAAAGAGTAAGGGCAATAAAAACACCATAGTAGGCTCCACGCTCCAATAACTCTACAAAATTCGCAGTCCAAAAAGCTCTAGAAAATCCAAACATATCAATTTTTTAAATTTGAGCACCAAAGATAAAACAATACATAATATTTGAGGATATTTTATTTACCTTTTTGACTTGCAATGGACAAAAATATTCCCAACACCGCTCCCAGAATAGCAGCAAATACCACTCTGTATTCCGGTGGCATCATAAAAGTAATGGTATGTGCAGGAATCCAAAAAAACGGAATTGTACGCTTAAACACAAAATCCCACTGCACAAACCAATTCAATTTTGAAAGGATATTACCAAAATCAATAGGCTTAAACAGACCTCTTAGAGTGCCTCCGTTATCTATGATGTGGGTATCTGTAATCTTATGAAAAGTCATAAATACAGGCGCAAAAATCAAATTCATAAACGAAGATATTGCAAAAGCATCGAGTATTCGCGTACCTCCTAATCCTAAATCGAAAGCCTCAAAAATATTTTTTGCCTTCATCGCTCCTCCTGCATCGACAACGCCAAACAGCTTTTCGAGAAGCACCGGAGTACCGTACGCAAAAATAACAAATGCCATTTTGATACAAATGCCCAAAAAGCCCCAAACGACTGCTCTCGGAATAACACCAAAGCCTTTCTGATTATAGTTTCCGGTTTTTATGCGAAGACCTATCATCTCTCCCAGAGTAGCCAATACTGCAAACTTCAAAAAACTACTCAGCCACCAAAGACTGCTGTTGAAAAGAAATGAAGTGTGAAAACTTTCCAAAAAAGAAATCGGCATAAATAAAGTAAATATTGCTATCAGCAACAATCCCATATATAAATCTTCCCTTTTCATAAAGCGCATTTTAATTGATTCCACAAATCTATAAAAAGCGAAAGTATAAAAAAAGAGGTTCGCCACAAATGCAAACCTCTTTAATTTTAAAAATTTGGTCGGTTACCAATGTAATACAATTACTTTTTTTTATTTAACTTACCCAAAAAAGGAGAAATCACAACAATGTATAAGAGATAAAATAGACTTCCAAAGAAAAGTAGAGTAAAATGATTAGTACTCTTATAAAATCTTTCAAAAATCAAAGAAATAACAAGTATAAGAGCATAATCAATCACAACATTTCGTACTATTTTTTCCTCATTGTATGGAATAAAAACAATCCTAAATAAAATAATTACTGCTAGACAAACAACAATATGATAAATATATATTACCATTTCATAACGATTTAAACCAAGAAAATACGCACCCTGCCGCACACAAGTATACAACTAATATTTTTCACAAAACAATAAAACGCATTAAAAAAATCTAAAAAATAGCGTAATTAGAATATTATTTTAACCACTAACTTCTCCAAAGCCTTTTTCAGAATATTATCTTGTATTCTTTCACATCCACTTTTTTATTTCATCTTCCGTCAATCCTGTTTCTTTCATTATATCTCCGATTGATTCACCGTATTTTATCATTTTTTTTGCGAGTTTTTGAGTCGCTTCATCTTTCAGCCTTCGCTCTTTCTCTTTGAGCCTTCGTTCTTCTTCCTCTCTTATCTTCGCTTTTTTCTCTCTTGCCTTTGCCTCTTCTTCTCTTGCTTTAGCTTCATTTATTTTATCCTCGAACTCATACTTTGCATCGGTATAGGCAGTTGTTATCTCTGATTGATGAATACGTTGATTTTTAATAAAAATTTCATAGGCACGTTTTTCTGCGGGTGATAAATTATCTATACGCAGTATTTCCTTAGCTTTCTGCAATCCTTTGGCTCGAAATTCGTCTTTTATCTCATTATTTTTTAAGAAATAAATCCATTCATCTAAGGTATTTTCAGCTTCGTCATCAAATGTATTTACCTTTATTATATAATACTGTGTGAATAAATCTCTGACTTTTTCAGCATTGTACATTTTTTTTTGCTTATCGGACAGTTCTAATTCATCATTAAAGTGCATACCTCTAAAGCCTCCATCGCTGATATAAACATAGTCCTTGCCAACACCGAGTGGGAAATATACGATATTAATAGAGTATATTTTTGTGAGTTTGCCATACTCATCGCCGGACTCTAAACGTTCCGATATAAGTTTAGCCTGACCATAGAGCATCCGATGGTAATAGTCATCTTGCCGTTCATTTTGAACTTCGATGAGCATAAAATTATCATCTCTATCCTTAACAAGAATATCCACTCTATTATATTTATCGTTTTCTTGCTCTTGATTACTTTCACTTTCTAAAATTTCTTGTATCTTCACATCGAACATTAATAATTCGGAAAGAAAGCCCTCCAATATATCAAAGTTCGCTTTGTTGCGAAGTAGTCGCTTTATCGCCCAATCAAATTTTATGTGTTTGCCTGCCATAGTCGTTATATCTTTTTTTTCTTAGAAGTTACCACTACAAAGATACACAAAATTATTTAATTTAAAAAGGACTAACAGCCAAAAGCCAAGTACTACAAAAGAAGTCAAAGGGAGCACACAAAGGAGGACATTTTCAATTATCAAATAAAACGGACAACCTATCTTAGACATTTACACAATTTTGTAACTTTGCAGAAATTTTAATAAAACATTTAATATATTTATCGTGATAAAATTAAAAGATATATCGACCAAAGCACCAAAGGAATTTGACAAAGATAAAACGAAAAAGGAACATATCGCCCTTACTCAAAGCATCGGCGAAGTGAGTAGAATATTTGAGGCTGACAGAAGATTTTCATTACTCGTCATCTTTCAAGGGATGGACGCAAGTGGCAAAGACGGCTCTACACGAAAGACATTTAGCTATGTAAGCCCGACAGTAGTTAGTGCAAACTCATTTAAAAAGCCTACTTCCGAAGAAATGAGTCACGATTTCCTATGGCGCATCCACAAACTTACCCCTGAAAAAGGGAAGATAAAAGTATTCAACCGCTCTCACTACGAAGATGTTTTGATACAAAGAGTGCATAAGTGGATTGATGAAGATACCGTAAAAAATAGAATCGAAGCCATTAACAACTTTGAAAGGCTATTGACACAAGATAACAATACCAAAATACTCAAATTCTACCTACACATATCACAGAAAAGACAAAAGCAAAAACTGCAAGAACGAAAAGATCTGTTGAGAAAAAACTGGAAACACAATCCGGGCGACTGACCAAAAATGGTACAGAAATTATATGATAGCAAAAACCGTATTGGAAACAATGAACGAAATGAATTTGAGATATCCGGCGTTAAAAGAAGATTAATAATGCAAAAAAAAGGAGTGATAACAAAAATAAGAGTTGACAAATGGCTCTGGAGTATACGATTGTTTAAAACAAGGTCAAAAGCTAGCGAAGCCTGCAAATCAGGAAAAATAAAAGACAGTGAAAAAGGTGTTTTAAAACCATCATCAGAAGTGGAAATCGGAAATACACTCTATGTCTCCAAAAACGGCATAAACTATACGATATTCATAAAAAAGCTAATAGCTAAAAGAGTTTCCAGTCCTCTAGCTTTAGAATGTTACGAAGATAGAACACCACAAGAAGAACTAGACAGATACGACAGTTGGTTCTTACCAACAATAGGCAAAGAATATAGAGAAAAAGGTCTAGGTCGCCCAACCAAAAAGGATAGGCGAAACCTGGACAAATTAAAATTTCAGTGATACAAATTATTTTTTTGTGATTGTATTAATTTTTTGCATAAATGTCTTGTAAAAAGCTAGCACATTAGGGTCTATTTTGGATTTATCAGACCACAAAAGTTTGTATTCATTAGTACGATTATCAAATTTTATGTAATAATTCATATTGCCGGGTGAGTTAATCCGCTTTTGTTCAAAATTCAAAGTTTTATAATTATAAAAAAATTGCTCTGCTAACTTTTTTTCAAATTTCCCCACATAAGTTCTCTCCTTACCGGCACTGTTCCACTTGTAAACTTCACCACTTTTCAAAAGAGAATACTCATTATATATACCTGTAAATCCTCCCCCTGAACCTATTGTCAAGAGGTTTCCATTATAATCCTGAAAATTGGTAACAGGAGATTTGCAAGAAAAAATCATAAAGACAAACAAGATAATTAGATAAAATTTATTTGAACCCATAAGTAGTAAATTTCATAAAAGATTAAGCACAAGACCACAACAATACCGGCACTAAAACATAAATACGACTATATAGTACCTGCAAGAAAACCCTTAATTTTTCAAGTCGCTGCAAGAAAACTCCGAAGACTAGGCTCTCGAAATTTTGAAAAATCCTGTAGATACTCTATACAGAGAGCCTGTATTATAGAGATTGTCTGTTTTCAAAATGAGCGCAACGAAGTATTTGAAGTTTTCTTACAGCGACTATATATATTAAACGACTTAATGAAAGGTAAAGTTGGTAAAAAAAATCAAAAGACATAAAATTATTATCACAAAATATATTTTATAAACTAAAAATTGGACTATTTTTGAGTTTTGAATTATTCAATACAAATTGTACTATGTCTAACAAATACGAACAAAGAGGTGTTTCTGCATCAAAATCAGAAATTCATAAATCTATAAATGATGAAAGTTTTGTAAATGTAATGCACGCAGATACCGCCGGAACAAAAACCTCTTTAGCCTATATTTATTGGAAAGAAACGGGCGACATCAGCGTATGGAAAGACATAGTACAGGATGCCATAGTAATGAATCTCGATGATATGGCTTGTGTTGGCTGTACCGACAATATTATTATTTCTTCGACTATCGGCAGGAATAAGCATCTAATTCCTTACGAAGTAGTTTCTGAATTAATTAACGGCAATCAATATTTTATCGATAAAATGGCAGAACTCGGTGTAAAAGTCAATCTCGCCGGTGGAGAAACTGCTGATGTCGGAGATATTGTAAGAACCGTAGATGTCGGCATTACAGCCTTTGCAAGGATAAAAAAAGAAGATTTAATAGTCAATGACATTCAGGACAAAAATGTAATAATAGGATTATCGTCTTTCGGAAAAGCAAAATACGAGGATAATTATAACAGCGGGATGGGAAGTAATGGTCTAACTTCTGCAAGACATGATATATTCGATCATAGCTATTATAAAAAGTATCCTGAAAGCTATAATGAATTTACATCCGAAGAATATATCTATGGCGGAAACAAATTACTAACAGATAGTATTGACATTAATAATGAAAAAATAACGCTTGGTAAATTTGTACTCTCCCCTACTCGCACCTACTTACCGGTATTGAGCGAAATACTAAAAAAATATAGAAAAAATATAACCGGTATAATTCATTGCACAGGCGGCGGACAAACAAAGGCAATGAAATTTGTAGAAAATAAAAGAATAATAAAAGACTCTCTTTTTGAAACGCCATTGTTATTCCAAATAATTCAAGAAAGCAGTAAAACCAGCTGGAAAGAAATGTATGAAGTCTTCAATATGGGACATAGACTAGAAATTTATATCGATGAAAAATACGCTAAAGATATTATAGAAATATCAAAAAGCTTCGATATAGATGCAAAAATAATAGGACGTGTTGAAAATTCAGAACGCAATGAACTGATCATAAAAGACAAAAACGGAACGTATACATATTAATTTATTCCCAACCGTTTTTTCGGCGTTCGTCAATTATCGATTTTTCAGAAGGAGGTTTTTCGTAACTTTCATCGAAGACATTATTGATGAATTTCCACTTGTCCCCGTCCAGCTTATATCCATGGTATGTGCCATCCGGAATTTTGACTAGCTTTGACTTGTTTCCGTAAGAATCCGGCAGAAAAGCTTTGGTAAGATGATCGTATATTATGATATTAAGACTTTCATCATAATTCAATTTTGAAGCGGACTCAAAGGCAGTTTTATGCACAATCATAGTTTTGTAAGAATCGTCTCTCAAGGTATCTTCAAAAATTTCGTCACCGAATACCACATCTGAACCTAAAAATTTTAATGGAATTGCGGCTTTTACCTTATTGGAAGCATCCAATTGTTTATATCCAAAAACCAGGTAATGTTTACTATTGTCTACTTCATATTCTTTTAAATTGTAATAGATTTGCCCAAACCAATAATCCGGAGAAAAAGAACTATATTCCAAGTCGTTGATATTATTAAGTCCTTCTTTTAAATTGATAATTTCTCCGGTCTTTAGCTGTATAAGACCATAATACCTAAACTTTTGGTAAGATTCCATCAGTTGCCAGGTAAAAATACGAAAAGAAGAATCCGAAGGAAAAATTTTTGAAATGCCCTCTAGGGAATCGAACGGAAATTCAAATGATTTATCTTGACTTAACGCCTCAAGAAAAAGATTTTTAAATTTATCGTGAGCATAAAGCCTATTTTCCTTCTTAGTCGCATTTACAAAGTAGTCACTGTAACGACTTAATTCAATTTCATATTTTGAAAAAGGCTCCTGTGCAGATAAGATAACTGCAAAAAAATAGCATAATATAAATAGCAAAGTTCTTCGCATTTTAAAATTTTAAGAGTATAACGTTCTAATGTTTAATCGTAGTATATAATACCATTTGAACTATGAATTGCCATATATAAGAAACCTTTGAATACCACATACAATTAGATAAAAAAAAGAGCTGCCTCAAAAAGGCAGCTCCCAAACAAAATATCATGTAATTTATAATACTAAAATCCTGAATTTTTATTACCACTGTACTTAGACCCCGGTCTTGAAGAATTAGGTGTATTCTCCCCTGCACTCAAAACTCCTGTTGGCTTAGGCATATCGTAATCATCAGCCTCACACACTCTAAACTCTACACGTCTGTTCATGTAGTGCCCCATCTCAGTTTCCTTAGAAATATTATGAGAATCCGGCAAGTTTGGCACAAGTGGCGTTTCTTCACCTCCATACATAAGTTTAAATCTACTTCTATCTATTCCATAATTGTTTACTAAGAAATCAATTGCTTCCTTAGCTCTATTGTATGACAACAAATTGTTATAGTCATTAGAGTTCCTTACATCTGTTGCACCATAAGCAGTCACACACATATCAGGGTATTTCTTCATTACTGTTGCAACGTGCTTTAACTGTCCATAATACTGTGGTTTCAGATAATACTTATCAAGATCAAAATGAATCATCGGCAAGAACCAGTCAGCAACTCCACCTCCACTACCACCGGCATATACAACCTTAGTTTCGCCATCAGGAGTCGTTACGACAGTACCACCTCTACTAGTGATATTATCATTTAGCATACGCTGTACTTCTTCCTTAGTTATACAACATCTCTTTTCATCCGGAATATGAGCTACGCCGACTTCATCAATTTCATAACCCGGTGGAGAATATGGTTCCTTATCTTTACAATCAGCAAGTCCGTCACCATCACTATCTAAAGTAACTCCTCTAGTATCCACAAGGCAACCGGCAGGACTGTCTTGCTCCAAATCAATCACATCAATTACACCATCTCCATCAGTATCTGTCAAATCAAATACAGGCTTTTGCTTCAACTGAGCGATGTCATTATAGGCAAAATCCAAAGGATTCAACCAATAAAGCGGCTCTGTTCTTTTGTTGAAATTGCCAAGATTAACAGCCAACCTAAGATTAGTATAGTGATTTATATCATTCTGTACTGTCATATCACCTGCTGTCCTAAATCTTATACCATCTAAATAATCATTATCAGCTATCATAACTTGGTGCTCAAGACCAATATTTATTCTCTTGCTAATTTTTCTATATATTCCCATACCAAAAACAAAATCCACATGAATATGATACTTGTCAGAGACTCTAAAAATATAGGCTTTTGGATAAGCCGGAGTCTCATACTTACCATCATAATACTCCTCTATATCATTCTTTTGGTCTATACGCCCTTGTCTCGTGTTTATATCGTTCTTTTTATTGGCAATTACATCCGAATTATAAATATTTCCATTTTCATCTTTCAAATCAAGCATCGTCTGGTTTGAGTTTATCCCAAATCCACCAAACGCAATCCAATTCCACTTATTTCTCTCTTTGTGAAAAAGTATGTTTCCAATATTCAAAACACCTATTATATTCGCCGAAACAAACTCTGTTTTATAACTTGGATACCAACCTGAAGATCCCTTGTAGTCCTTAAAGACAGGCTCAACCAAACCTGACCTCCAACGCTGAGGATCTATACCATAAGTTTGTCCATAAAACAAATCAAATCTGACCGAAAAAGAATAATAAAGTGCTCTTCTCAAATGCAACCCCAATCCAAAGCCGGACAACATAGATCTTTGATCAACATCGCCATCTATAAAGTAGTGTCCACCGTGAACACCAAATTCCCAGGCATGCTTAGGCTTCGCGGGGAAACGGTACAATCCCTTGCGCCATTTCTTATTCTGCTCAGGGTCGACAGTCATGTCATCTTTAATATCATTGTTGGTATAAAAACCATGATACCCCATAGTATCTTTAACTTGTTTTTCCATCACATCCTCTTGAGCCGAAACACTGTAGCCCAAAAACAAAAATACCAATGAAAAAAACATTAATTTTAGTCTCATAGATGTTAAATTTTATTCTTTAAATTAATCCCACTCAATCTAAAACGCAAATATATAATATTTTAATCTAATAAAAAAAATATATTAAATATTATTTTAATACATATATTTAAGTCAAAAATCAAATACCATAACAAGATGCACAAAACACCTTGATATTCGCCCTAAACGACACTAAAAACAACTTATTCCCCTACAATGTTAAAGTTTTTTTTTATGAATAGTTTATATTTTTATCGTGTGATAAAATAATCAACGATTGGTTTTTTCTTTTTACAGAATATATTTTACTTTTGTGAAGTTGATATACAAACTTATTATACAATTTACAAAATAGAAAGCCGGTTGTGAGTTTGTTTTATAAATATTAATCACATATAAAACCGACACGATTTAAAATGAATATAAGTTGGAAGTTTGGGAGTTGGAAGCGAAAGCAGTTCTTAGTTTTTAATTTTTAGTGTTTAGTCGCGCCCTGACGTGTGCAATGACGGATTGAAAATTACGAATCATTTGCTTTGCGTTCTTTGCGCTCTTTGCGGTTGAACCGAATTAGTCAGGTACACGATAGGGGGCAATGCTTCGGTCTTCCGGCTTAAAATTTTTTAAAAGGGCTAACAGCAAAAAAAATAAACAGATGAAAAATTGGTTTAAAGAATCAGACGTGTTTTATGAAAATTTTGAGGATAAATTTTCTGTAGGACATAATATTGAGAAATATCCTGAAAACTTGACACAAAAAGCTAATTCGGTAGCTATTGTTGGAATTGACGAAAATATTTCAGATTCCATAAGAAGAGAATTTTACAAAACAGCTTATCAGTTTGACGATATACATCTGGCGGACTTAGGAAATGTCAGAAATGACAGCCCTGAATTTTTAATAAGCTTATTAGAAGAACTGGTAAATATCAATATAATTTTGATAGGAGGTTCTAAAGAGCATTTTGTCAAGCAGTTAGAAACATTAAACCATAAACATAGTAATATCGCATTTTTTGAGAAATCAGGAGATATATTATTTGATGAGAGTGTACAAAATATACTTAAAGACAATAAACGAAGTAAAATTAAACTCGTAGCCTATCAATCACATCTTGTTCACAAATCAAAACTTAAAGATGATTTGGGAAAAAACTCTATGAGGTTGGGAGAAATAAGGAATAACAAAATAGATTTGGAGCCTTCTTTAAGAAATGTAGATTTTTCAATATTCAACTTGGATTGCATTAGATATTCCGAAGTTCCGGGACTAAAAAACACATCTCCCAGTGGTTTGACTTCTGAAGAAGCCTGTCAAATAATGAGATATTTAGGACTAAACACCAGTAATAACCTTATAAATATTGTTGGGTATGATCCTAAATTTGACTTTAACAATCAAGCTGCTATGTTGGTAAGTCAACTTATTTGGTACTATTTAGGAGGTGTCGATAATATTATAGCCAATGACTTGATTGACTCAACTTCTTTAACAAAATACATTGTAGAATTATCAGAATACAACTTATCTCTGCATTTCTACCAAAGTATAAAATCAGGAAGATGGTGGGTTGGAATACCGCAAGAACAGGGAAAAGAAAATTATTATCTACCTTGTAGTGAAGATGATTATATAAAGGCAACAAACAATGAATTATCGTCTAGAATATTCAATGAAATGAGTAATTTATAAAAATATTTTTTCGATTTGGATTCCCCTTGAGCCTTTAGCCAATATTACGGAATTATTTATACTCCGGAGTTTTGTACTTTGATTTACTTCTTGGTAGTCGAGGTACGTATGTACAATACCGGAGCAACAATTTAATTTTTGTACTGCCGATACATATTCACTCCCAATTAGAAAAATCGCATATAAACCTGAACAATGCTCTAGGTATTTTATGACTTCGATATGTTCTGACAAACTAGTGTCTCCAAGTTCTAACATGTCTCCCAAAACAACTATTTTATTTCTTTCCGTTTTAATATTGCAAAAAGATTTAAGCGCCTCCAAGACAGATGTAGGGTTAGCGTTGTATGCATCGAGAATAACTTTGTTCGAATTCCAGTCTATAATTTGAGACCTATTATTATCTAATTTAATTTTTGCTAATTGCTCCAAAGCCTTATGCATATCAACACCAAAATAATCGGCAATTTTAATGGCATTTGTTATATTTATGAAATTATATTCACCGTATATCTCAGTGTTTACTGTAATATTATTACTTGCCCTCATTTCCACTTCGATATTTATAAAAGGATAGGTATTCTTTAATATCAATTGTTTTATAATGTCCCCCTTCATCTCTTTATTTGAAAAACTGATAACGCCACACTTCCCCTTGAGTTTTTCCTCTAGCTGCTCAACATTTTCATTGTAAAAAAATACACCGTTATTTTTATGTATGTAATCAAACAATTCAAGTTTTGTATCAATTATATTACCAATACTACCAAAACCAAGAATATGGGCTTTGCCTATGGAAGTAATCAATCCATGAGTAGGCTCGGCGATTTCGCACAAAAATTTGATTTCACCTTTAGTACTTGCTCCCATCTCCAAAACCACAATATCGTGATTTTCATTTAAATTGAGCAAGGTAATTGGAAGTCCTATATGATTATTAAAATTACCTTTTGTACTAAGAACATTATACTTAGTAGAGAGAAGACCGGCTACAAATTCTTTTGTTGTTGTTTTTCCATTTGTCCCTGTGATTGCAATAACATCTATACTATGATTTCTTCTATGAATATTTGCTATTTTTTGTAGAGTATACAACACATCCTCTACAACTACAACGTTTTCAATATTTTCATATTTTTGCTCCGAGCTTATCGCCATTTTTGCTCCCTTACCAAGAGCTTGAAGTACAAAATTGTTACCATCAAAATTATCTCCTTTTAAAGCAAAATATATTTGTCCCTGCTTTAGTGTACGGGTATCTGTAGATACGCCTTTGGAATCAAGAACGATTTTCAATATATCATCATGTGTCATATATAAAAATTAAAAAGACCCGAATCGAAACAATTCGGGTCCAAAAACACTCTTAAACATTAATATTATTTATAACTACGTCTAACCTTAGAAGGTTTTCCAAAATAATTACCATCATTATCACCGTTTCCTGTCTGCGCTCCCATACGGGTCATAGCACATCTAAATCCAATAGATGCCGTAGATTTGTTTTCATTCAAGAATCGCCTCTGTCCGGGAGATAACCAAAACAACCTATCTTCCCAAGAACCTCCCTTATAAACTCTTGACTCGTCATTGACCAATGAGCTTTTACCATAACCGTAAGTTACATCGGCACTATCGTCATCAGCATAATTTCTAACATCACCCTTTCTATAATTGTCCCTTGTAGCCACCTCTTCGTCTTCAATATACCTTTGCTTTAGATGTCCAAGACTATCTTTCTCGACTAGTCCTCCATTCTCATCTCTAACATACTCTTTAAATCTATTACCTCTAAATGGATTCAGTTCGTGGTTTTCCGCATCACTCAAATCCAAAAAAGTTGTCTTACGATACACGTCACTTACCCATTCACTGACATTACCAGCCATATTGTAAAGTCCAAAATCATTAGGATAATAAGATCTTACAGGTGCCGTAATCGCAGCTTTATCATTCAATCTACCGGCCATACCCATATAGTCTCCACCACTTCTCCTAAAGTTAGCCATAAACTGACCTTGTCTCTTATCATGTCTTTTATATCTACCTGTATTTTTATCCCAAGGGAAATATCTCCTATCAGTGTATATCTCATCCTTAGACGGAGATTGTTTTCCCACTAATGCCAACGCAGCATATTCCCATTCTGCTTCGGAAGGAAGTCTGTAATCAGGAAGCGTAATACCGTCGCTAGGTCTGGCAGGTCTCTCTCCTCCCGTAGCCAAATCCGGTAGATTTTGATTTACACTACCTTGGTACTGACCACTAAAATATGCTTTAGTATCAAAATTATCGGAGTCAACTTGATCCGCCGTATTAGGACTAAGCACTCCTCTTTCTATCAACAACATCTCGTTTACCCTATTGGATCTCCACTTAGAATACTCATTCGCTTGAACCCAACTCACACCAACTACAGGATAATCGTCAAAAGAAGGGAATCTAAAATATGTCTCAACGTAAGGCTCATTATAACTAAGCTCCTCTCTCCATACCAACGTATCGGGTAAAGCTTTTCTATAAACCTCAGGATAAGACTTGTAAACTCTACTTACCCAATTGGTATAATCCCTATAGTCAAAGTTTGAAACTTCAGTTTCATCCATATAAAATGATGAAACGGTAACTCGACGAGGAACATTATTCCACTCGTACGTAACATCCTCTTCGGTTAGCCCCATAACAAAGGTGCCACCCTCTATCAAAACAAGATTAGGACCGGTTACCTGTCCTTCGTAATCTAACTTCTCTATTCCTCCCCATTCAGGATCATTCAATTTCCATCCGGTAGCAGATGCCCTCTCTTCTTGCTTGCAGGAAGTACCAATCAAAACCAAGATTAGTACCAAACTAAAAAAACTATTGAAAACTTTCATTTAAAAATTTATTTTAAATCATTTCATATAAAAAAAATCGTCTCAACCTATAACACCTTGACAAAACAAATATTGTACAAGATATAAACTTTTTGACTAACTAATAAACATCAACGAATTTGTTTCATCGCTCAAAAGTAGCAAAATTATAAAAAAACAAAATAAAATCCACTATCTTTTTTAACTATCTAAACATATTAAAACAATCGCTATATCTAAACGGAGCATCGAATAATGTCGATTTATCAAAATTCAACATCACACCAAGTTCGTGAGCTCCTCCCGAGGAAATCCCCAGCCCAGAAATAGTATAATCAAAACTATATGCTACTTTTACAATCCCCTTATTAAAACCAACACTGAAAAGAACAGCATCAGAATTAACCACATTATATCTATAGCCAACACTTGCAAAAATTGAGCCAAAATTAACATAGTTATGAAATGTCAATTGTGACAACCCCGCTTGATTGACATATAAAATGCCGGGGGAATAAAAAACGTCGGCATTCGAAACAAAATCCGATAAATCTCTCTCTCCTCCCAAAATCACAGAAAACCTGACCGGCAATCCATTATTAACCAAAGAATTTTCATCATTGTAATATACCGCAGGACTATTCGCGTGTTTTACGCCAATACCAAAATATATCTGCTTTGAGTAATACAACAAACCCGCCGATAAATCCGGATAATTAACCGATAAATCGTTTGGCATATCCTCCTTGCTAATAATTTTATTGCCATTTGGTAATTCATACCCGTATGTATCATCTATCTGATCCCCAAAAATAAGTTTATCCCAATTCAAAATATTTCTTCCCAAACCAATACCCAGACCCATTTTTAAAAAATGCCCATCTTTTACCTTTAACCGATAAGATGTGATAAAATCTATTTTAAATTGTTGATAAATACCATCACCACTATCATCAAGAGATACCATTGTACCTAAACCCAAATTGTAAGATTCAAAAAATCTATCGGCACTGAAGCCAAGCGTTCGATAAGCGCCACCAAAAGACGACCACTGCAAACGAGTATTGAGACTCACCACAGGGGCATAAGTATTTCCCACAAACGCAGGATTAATCTGTATAGGAATAATGCTAAACTGTGTAAAAAGAGGATCCTGTGATGTCGCCAAATTTGATAACAACAAAACACAAAACAACGCACACACCCTTGTACACCTAACTACCATAAAAAATAAAACACCTTTTAAATAAGTTCTATAAGCACCCAAGTATAACATTTTTTTTTGACCTTAAGTTCTGGTGGATACCACTTTAACTACAAATTGTTGCGTATACCCCTAACAAAAAATACCCAAAACAAGGTACTGTTATCTATCAGACCTATACGTCATTTTCAATTAATATCAGCTGTCAGCCTTTAGTATTTAGCTTTTAGCTTGCCAGGTTTTTAATAAAAGAATTACTCCATTATTTTAGCGTCTGTCAGAGCGCGACTAAACACTAAAAATTAAAAACTAAAAACTGCTTTCGCTTCCAACTCCCAACTCCCCGCTTTCTGTGTATTAACCATTAATTCGCTTCCCACTTACCTAACTACAAATCTTTTCCTCTTATATTCAACGCCCCTCTTTTTATCTTGGGCATTGATAAAATATACGCCGCTCGATAAGTTTGATACATCTATATTTACTTTGCGCGTATTTTT
>PDWI01006355.1_pt1 | contig 14862 bp, 11 predicted proteins | sample 1430891 | NCBI WGS metagenome assembly PDWI01 (sample SAMN01162508, study PRJNA174530) | Oral metagenome, whole genome shotgun sequencing project. | biome: Marine environment; feature: Marine mammal; material: Swab sample of the gingival sulcus; isolation source: swab sample of gingival sulcus... | reverse complement strand
GAATTAGAGATGGGAGAGTTTAAGCCTAATGCTAGGGTGAGCATAATTGGCGAACGTACAAATCCTAAAATGCGTGATACTAGCGTGCCGGAAAACATTACGATTGAAGATGATATTAAAGAGGATTCGTTGGTGTGGGGCGTAGTGTTTTCACTCATAAAGGTATGATACTTGCTTTTTTGTAGGAGACTCAATTATTAAAAAAGAAACCTTAGATTAGATCTAAGGTTTCTTTGTGGCTCCGACCGGCGTCGATCCGGTGACCTTTCGATTTTCAGTCGAACGCTCTACCAACTGAGCTACAGAGCCAGATAGAAAAACACCCGGTTTCCCGGGAGTTATTCAGCGACCCTGACGGGACTTGAACCCGCGACCTCCGCCGTGACAGGGCGGCGCGCTAACCAACTGCGCTACAGGGCCTCAGTGTGACGTAAAACGTCTAGCTATGTCTTACAACAAAGCAGTACCCCCAACGGGATTCGAACCCGTGTTACAGGCGTGAAAGGCCAGTGTCCTAGGCCACTAGACGATAGGGGCTTCACTTGGTTCCTCGTTGGTGGAACGGATATAAGCGTAAACTCTGGGGGGCTAAAATGCCAAATTTTTTCTGAGTGCCATTGCTCACTTTTATAATGATTTTTTACGTAAGTTAGTGTAGATAGTAAAGTTTTTAGGAAATAGTCACCAAATATTAGTATAAACAACTATTCTTAAAAGTATGACAAATGTTTTCGTATCGGGTGAGGCAACTGCGGAAGTTACGCAAGCCACTATAAGTGTATTTCGTCTTTTGTTACATGTGTTAGGCGGTGGCGTTGTTGGGTTTTTGTTAGCACTTTGTTTGCTAGCACTACTAAATTTTATTGTTCTGCGTGATGCAAGAACTTTTATTTCCGGTATTTCGCGGCGTTTACCTTTAGCGTTGGCAGTTATGGGGGCTTGGGTAGGTTTTAATTTTTTCCTCAAGACCTCTCCTGCTGAAGCAGATTCGGGCTTTTTAGCGTCGCTTTCACACATCTTCTTGATTTGTACAATATTCGTTGTTACGTGGTTAATTGTGGGCATAGTTAATGGAATTGTCGGAGTTATTTATGATCAGGTGCACGAATCTTCACAAAGTCGTGCTCGTCGTATTCAAACGCAACTACAAATTTTACATCGGGTTATTATTTTTCTTATTTGGATTTTGGGTATTGCCGCTATTTTGCTGACTTTTCCCGTTGCACGAACGGCCGGTGCGTCTCTGTTAGCTTCGGCGGGTGTATTTTCAGTGATTGCAGGTTTGGCAGCGCAAACCACGCTTAGTAATTTATTTGCTGGTTTGCAGTTAGCTTTTTCTGATTCTATTCGGGTGGGAGACATTGTTTATTACAAAGATAATTACACTACCGTAGAAGAAATTACGCTTACCTATGTGGTTTTAGCTATTTGGGATGGGCGGCGTATTATTGTTCCTTCTGTCCTTCTTACCAGCCAAGATTTTGAAAATTGGACGCGCCGGAAACCCGATATGATCGGTGAAGTTTTATGGGAAGTGGATTGGGCGTTACCAATTGAAGCGGCCCGTAAACAGTTGGACTTTTTATTGCGAGAGTGTGTGTTGTGGGATGGGCAAACCGGTATTTTGCAAATTAAAGAAGTGCGAGATCAAAAATTAGTAATGCGGGCATTGATTTCGGCTGCGGATTCCAGCACTTTGATAGATTTGCAATATTATATTCGGGAAAAAATGGTGCTTTGGATACAAAATGAGGCACCACAAGCTATTCCGCGTACGCGTTATTATGTAGATGAGTCCGTGAATTTATACGAATCGCAACAAAATACGGAGCAGGCATTAACTAAACGGCTACAAAACGAGGCTTCACGGGTCTATTTCCCAAGTAAATCTGCGCAAACACCTTTTTTCCAAGACGTTACTGAAACGCAAATAATGTCAGTTAATGACATTCTAAAGTCGGAGGAACAGGGTGCTACTTCTGCTGCCAATGAGGTGGAATCGGCATTATTCTTTGGTTCGGAAACTGCTGATGAACGCAAAAAGAATTTTTCGGGTCCAAGTGAAGAAGTGTACGCAGAACGTAATAAGCGGATTACGGAAGAATTTGAACGCGTGTATGGAACGGACGAAAAGAATGACAATGAATGATTTGCCAGAATTTTGTGTGCAAAAAACTGATACAGAATGGCAAGCAGAACTAACTCCATTAGAATACTCGGTTTTACGCCAAGCTGGTACGGAACCTCCAGGTAGTGGAGATTTATTACATTGCAATACGGCAGGTGTCTATCATTGCCGTGCTTGTGATGCTTCGCTTTTCACCTCTACTACAAAATTTAATTCTTTTTGTGGTTGGCCGTCGTTTTTTGCTCCAGAGTCTACTGCGGTGATTTATGTAGAAGACCGTACTTTAGCGCAGCCTAGAGTAGAAGTACGTTGTGCTAGCTGTGGTTCTCATTTAGGGCACGTATTCCCAGACGCACCACAGACTCCTACGGGAAATCGCTATTGTATAAATTCTGTTTGCTTAACTTTTAAGCCCAGCGATATGGAATCCGAATAGTATGCACGAGGTTTTATTAAATTTTTGGTCTTTAATCTTTATTATGGGAGTCGGCTTTGCTCTGGTACGTTTTAAGATTATGCCAGTGGGTGCAGATCGGGGTTTGGCAAAATTAATTTTTGCGGCTACTTTGCCTGCACTAATGTTTGATGCTTTGCGGAATGCAGATATTGGGGTAGTGTTTTCTGCTACCGCACTGGTAGGGATTTTAACTTTCATAATTCTCTTTATCACCTATTATCTAATTGCTACCTATATTTTGCATTTGCGTGATGGTATGCAAACAATTGGGGCGCTCGCGGCTTCTTATATAAATGCGGGGAATTTAGGAATTGCTTTTTTATTGGCCACTACGAAGGATGCGGCTGCGTCAGCTCCTATAATTTTATTTCAATTAGGTGTGGTTAGCCCGCTGATGTTTTTGGTGTTAGATCGGCAGACGCGTAAGGGAAATACGCAACGAACTTCAGTGCGTCATTTTTTCAAATCGGTAATACAACCACCGGTTTTAGGTGTGTTATTAGGGTTGTTGGTAAATGTAATTCATCTGGATACGCCCAGTTTTATAGATTTGCCGGTGCAAATGTTGGCCGCAGTTACCGTGCCTTTAATGATGATTGCCATGGGTATTTCTTTGGGTACGGCAAAATTTCCCAAATTTAATCGAGCGGGAAGTCCCCTTTATTTGGCGGTATTTATGCGTTCAGTATTAAGTCCATTGATAACGTTAGCTTTAGCGCAAATTTTCTCACTAGAGGGCGGAATGCTTTTGACTGCGTTGGTGGTGGGATCTTTCCCGACGGCAAATAATGTCTTTATTTATGCTCATAGATACCGAACGGGAGTTTCTTTGGCACGTGATGCGGGTCTGATTACGACCTTAATTTCTATGCCCCTTTTATTGTTTTTAACAGCTATTTTCTAATGGCAAAATAAAAAATCCTCGAGAATAAATCTCGAGGATTTTTGTAGGCCCCGTGGGACTCGAACCCACAACCTACAGATTAAAAGTCTGCAGCTCTGCCAATTGAGCTAGAGGCCCATAATTCGCTATGCGAACAAGTATATATAATAACGCCCAAAGCTCTGGAAAGGAAATAGTTAGGATGAAATTTACTTCACATTACTTAATTTATTTACAAAATGACACTGGTTTTGTTCGCTATAATGAGTGTAAATCGGTATTCAAAGGAGAATATTATGAGTACGGATCGTCCGCGTCGTCCCGCGCAGCTATTACCCGAGCAAATTGATTTAATCGCTGATAAAACGGATATAGTCTATGACCTTGAACTTGCTCATTTGTGTGCGCAGGCAGTAGTGCCTTTAGCTAATCGTTATGAAGCTGACGAGCAGGTGCGAATGCGTATTGTGAAAACTATTACGGAGCAGGGAATTGATGTTATTGCTGATGCGTGGGTAGATGCTCCAGATAATTCTTTACCGGGAATTTTATGGCGCGGATTTTTATTACATTTATGGATTAAGCGTTACCCGCAGGTGGTACAAGAGCGAATAAATGTAGCAAAAGCGTTTTATGCGGTGCAAGGTGAGGATTTGAAATTAGTGGTAACTCCACAGGAATTATTAGCCTCTTGGGAGCAAGTTTTTCGGGGAAACTTTTCGGGAAATTTTTTGCGAATATTGCAATTATCGGCAGAATTTACTAATTTTTTAGGTAGGGTAGTGCCTGATTGGATTGAAGATAAATTTGATCCTTTGGCAACCGAGGTAACTTTACGTGATGTGGCCATGAAACGCACGGCAAGGGAATTTTATATTGCCAGCGAATTATTAGCCAATAATAATTTAGAATAATACTAGAAAATATTAGAGATTTGAGATGTTTTTATTATGAATGATGATATGAAACCAATTGATGATGATGTTCCTGCTACTCCAGATACCTTAGATAGAATTGGGGTAGATTTGGATAATTTGGGAACGAAGCAAGAACTTTCTGTTGATGAGTTTGAAGTTGATGAAATGGAACCGGACGAGCCAATTGACACGGTTTCTGGAGCACATCCAAAAGAAGAATCATTAGCAGTAAGGATGCGTTTAGGTTCGCCCGTGTCTACCCAATCGCTTATGGAACTGTCACGTCAGGCGCAGGAAACCGTATTAAAAGGTGAAGATTTAACGGAATCGGATCTTCCTGAGGGGCGTTTTGTAGATCGGGAACTATCTTGGTTAAGTTTTAATGAACGTGTTTTAGAACAGGCAGAAGACGAGGGACTAGATTTATTAGAACGACTGTGGTTTTTAGCAATTTTTGCTTCTAATCTTGATGAATTTTATATGGTGCGGGTAGCTGGTTTGAAGCGCCGAATTGCGGCTAATATTGCTACTACTAAGGCTTCGGGTTTAATTCCACGCCAGGTTTTGGCAGGTATAAATGCACGTACCCATGAGTTAATGTTGCGTCATGCCAATTTATTTAAAACAGAATTGGTGGATGAATTAGCACAGGTTGGTATTTATATTCGTCATTGGCAAGATTTAAGTTGCGAGGAAAAAGAGCATTTAACACGATTTTATCGGAGTAAAATTTTTCCGGTGCTTACCCCGTTAGCGGTTGATCCAGCCCACCCTTTCCCGTATATTTCCGGACTTTCGCTTAATTTAGCGGTGTTGGTGCGCAATCCTAGTACGGGTAAAGAACTATTTGCACGCGTTAAGGTTCCTCAGCTTTTACCACGTTTTGTAGCGGTTGATGAGCAGGGTAAACCCTATAAATTAGAGGATGTGCCCTGTGATGCGCAGGGGCGTAGCTATTTGGTGCCCTTAGAGGAAATTATTGGTGCACATTTATCTACGCTGTTCCCGGGTATGGAAATTGTGGAATATTCGGCTTTTCGGGTAACGCGTAATGAGGATTTAGAAGTAGAAGAGGATGACGCGGAAAATCTACTAAAAACTTTAGAAAAAGAATTATTAAAGCGCCGTTTTGGTGCGGTAGTAAGGTTAGAAGTAGAGCAGGATATCTCGCAACACGTGTTGTCTATGTTAATGCGAGAACTGGATGTGCGTGAAGATGACGTGTTTAAGCTTCCTGCTCCTTTAGATTTGACTGGTCTTAATGCAATTCATGATTTAGATAGACCAAAACTGAAATATAAGAAATTTGTGCCAGTTACCGCTAGTGGTTTTGCGGAAGTGGAAAGTGCCCAAGAAAGTAATGTTTTTGCTGCGGTACGCCAACACGATATTTTAGTACACCACCCCTACGAATCTTTTTCTACTTCCGTGCAACAATTTATTGAGCAAGCGGCAAAAGATCCGCAGGTTTTAGCAATTAAACAGACACTTTATCGTACTTCGGGTGATTCTCCAATTATTGATTCGCTTATCAAGGCGGCCTATGCGGGTAAGCAAGTGTTAGCTGTGGTAGAAATTAAAGCGCGTTTTGATGAGCAAAACAATATTGAATGGGCACGAAAATTAGAGAAAGCAGGCGTGCATGTAGTCTACGGTATTGTAGGGCTCAAGACGCACTGCAAGATTTGTTTGGTGGTACGGCAAGAAGAGGACGGATTACGCCGTTATTGTCATGTGGGTACAGGAAATTACAATCCAAAAACCGCACGTGGATACGAAGATATTGGCTATTTTACCTGTGAACGTGATGTGGGCCAGGATCTTATTCGTCTTTTCAATCAGCTTTCTGGCTATGCTCCTAAAGCAACTTTCCATCGGCTCCTAGTTGCACCAACGGGAATTCGTGAAGGTTTGCTTACACGTATTGAACGTGAAGTGCAGCATCATAAAGCCGGTAAAAATGCGTGGATTCGTTTAAAGACTAATTCGTTGGTGGATGAGCGAATTATTGATGCACTTTACCGTGCTTCGCAAGCCGGAGTAAAAATTGAAATTCAAGTACGGGGTATATGTTGTTTACGTGCGGGAATTCCAGGATTGTCGGAAAATATTAAAGTACGTTCAATTTTGGGTCGTTTCTTAGAACATTCACGAATTTATGCTTTTGCTAATGACGGTGATTCGGAAGTATTTATCGGTTCTGCGGATTTGATGCATAGAAATTTGGATCGGCGTATTGAAACTTTAATTTCCATTAAAGATGAGCAAATGAAACAGGAGCTTATTGAACTAGTGGAAGTAGCTTGTGCAGATTCTACACAGTCTTGGCATTTAGAGCCGGATGGGTGGGTGCATGTGACCCGAGATGCGGAAGGTAAACCGTTAGCACATATTCAAGATTTGCTGATGCGTCATGCTCGTTCTACCGTGGCTAGTAATTAGTGAGTGCATATGACTTCACAACTTGATTTTTTGCAATCGGTTGATGTTTATGCGGCGGGTGCAGTAGTGTGGCGAGAACGTGCTGCACAACTTGAAGTTTTGTTGGTTTATCGTCCCCAATGGCAAGATTGGTCATTTCCGAAAGGAAAATTAAAAGCGGGTGAAACTTTGCGTGAATGTTGTTTACGGGAAGTGCAAGAAGAAATTGGTAAACCAGTTATTTTAGGTCAGGCATTAGGCTGGAATAAATTTATTGTCGGAAAAAACAAGTTTAAAGCCGTTCATTTTTGGGCTGCGCAGATAGTTGCCAATGATTATCCAGCTTTAATACCCCGGAGGAAAGCTAAGCTAGCAAGTGAAACCGAAATTGCGGATCGACGTTGGGTGGGAGCAGAAGAAGCATTCACCCTATTAAGTTATCGGCGAGATCAGGAAATATTGGAAGATTTAGTTGCTAAGTATCGACGAAATTCCCTACAAACTATTCCTATAATTTTTCTTCGTCATGCCAAAGCGGTAAAACGTGAAAATTGGGACGAGATTGCAGGTGAAGAGTTACGTCCCCTCAGTAAATCAGGGCAGATAAAAGCTGAAGAACTTATTATGGATTTATCTGCGTACGGGGTGCTGAAAGTAAAGTCTTCTCCATGGAAACGTTGTAAAGATACCTTAAAATCCTATGCGCGGATAGCTACTTTAAAGGTGTGTAAAATTTCTGCATTAACTGAAGCGGCCTATCGAGAAGATCCAATACGTTTTCAAGAAGTTATTGAATATTTGTTATGGCATTCTACGCAGCCTACGGTGGTCTGTTTACATCGTCCTACTTTGGGTGCGGTTATGGAAGTCTTACGTAAATATGTGGTGAATTTAGAAGAGCCGAAGTTACCTACTGAAAATCCATGGTTGCGTACGGGGGAAATGGTGATTGCGCATGTATCGCATCCTAAATATGGAGTGCCAAAAATAGTGCAAGTAGAGCTATTAGAAAAAGCTGGAATGCTTTAGTTTTATTAAAACTAACAGATTTAATAAAATGTGGGATGCCATAAAGCACCCCACATTAGGGATATCGAATCAGAGAGCGTCTGTCGGCGCGAAGGTCGCTCGTAGCAACAATTTTTGGAGCCCGGGGCTTTCGTGACCCGATATCTACTATTACTTTACTGCAATATATTTTTTTCGTCTATGTACTTTAACCTGTAACAATATTGCTTAATTTGACTTGGAATAGTATCAATCGCACAATCGTTATGTGCATATTAAAAAATCCTCAATTGGCAATTCGCAAACTGTTAATTTAGCGAATATTAGTATTGTGGGTTTTCGTTTAACTTACATTACAGCCTTTTTGGGGTTTGTTGTTTCTGCTTTGTTAGCAGTAGCTGCGGTGACCGCTCCTTTAGTTATGTATTTTTTTGTGTGTGTTTTGGGTTTGTTGGTTACTTTGGGGTGGCCATATTTATTAAATTTACCAAGTCCAAAAACAACGCATTTAATACTTACTTTAACTATTTTTAGTTCTTTAGTAGGTGCTATTGGTTCGTATCGAGTTGGCTTAGCGATTGTGGCGGCAATGAGTGTTGGTGCGGTGTTTGTGGTAGGAATTTGGCAAGCAGAACAAGAAACAATGCAAATTTTCCAATTTGCCGGTACCTATTTGGGAATTTTACTGATAATCAGTTCCACACTTTGGTTACAATTGGCACGGCATTCTGCTTCGGGACGAATGCTAGTAGTTTTAGTGGCAATTATTTCTGCTTGTGTGGCAGCGTTGAATGCATTTATTACTAGAACTACTTTTTTTGTGGCAGTTTTAAATGGAATAGTAGTTGGTATTAGTGTAGCTATGATTTTGCATTTAAATATTATGCTCGCAATAATTTTGGCATTTTTAATTGCTGGTTTTTATGAAATAAATCGCCGTATATTTTTACGTATTGATAATCCAAACTATATACCAGCAGCTTTTACCTATGCTGTTATTCCGTTATCACTTCTCAGCGTGGTTAGTTTGGCACTTTTACTATTTGTTGTTTAGGGTATAGATATGGTGATGAGAATTCCAGAAAATATGGCTCCGGAAAATTATCCTTTAGCATGGCTGACGGATAGTTGGTTTGGTGGCGGAATTTTACAATATGAAAATGTGCCTCCAGCAGCCTACATACATGAACTACGGATTGATAATGAAGACGGTAGTCCCTACTTACGTATTAGCTCTAATATTTGGTTAGCTAAAGAACCCGCGGAAAATATTGATAAAGAACTAAGCGGTCAGGCTACATATGATCGTCTTACTAAAGATGCGCTTTGGGCAACGAGTGTTGGCTATTTGCGGGTTAACCCACAAGCAGAAAAACGTGCTGATGAAGCGAGTCAGCTGGAAGCTATGATTGCCTCTCCTAGTGGTAATACGCAGGTTTGGGCGGGACTAATTAAAGGCCCACGTTTGCAACTTATTACGGATGCTATTGCGCGTAGCGCGTCTGCTTTAGAGCTTAACGCAGCTAAAATAGTGGCAGGTAATGTGGAATCAGATCTTTTTTATGCTTATGATATGGAAGCATTTGGGTATGAAATGCAAAATTATTTAGCGGGACGTCTTTCGCGACAATTTGATAGTAGTGTCGATTCTGTTATCGACTAACCTGTGTTGATATGGACTATTCAATTTTCCCCAAAGCAATTTTTCTTACTGATAGTACGATACCGGCACACTACGGTAATCCTTTGCAAGAACAGGATATATTACGTAATGCGCGGGGAGTTGTAGACTTATCTACTTTGGAAATTGTTACGGTGCGTGGCACGGATCGTAAAAAGTGGTTGCATAGTTTAACTACATGCCCATTTGCGGATTTAGAAGTAGGCGAATCACGTGATATGTTGATGCTTGATCCCTACGGGCATATTGAACATGTGGCAGCAGCTATAGATGATGGAATACAAACTTGGCTTATTTGTGATGTGGGGCGCTCGCAACCGTTAATGGATTTTCTTAATTCGATGCGTTTTATGTTGCAGGTGGAAGTGGAACGTCAAGAGTTTAGTATTTTTGGATTTTTGCAACCGGCTACGGATTTACCGGAATGTGTGCATGATAGTGCGATAGTGGTTTGGGAGGATCATTTTCCACAAGTTTTAACGGGCGGAGCACATTATGGAATACCGCCAGAAGAACATCGTGGACGTAGTTCTCATCGTTCATTAGCGATTTTTTCTTCAGTACAATTTGCTACGGTAGCTACGCAGTTATTAGAGGTTGGATATCAACCAGTGGGCACGATTGCATGGGAGGCGACGCGCGTAGCGGACTGGCGTCCACGTCCGAATACGGAAGTTGTGGAGCGCGTTTTACCGCATGAACTGGATTGGTTACGCACGGGAGTGCATACGCAAAAAGGTTGCTATCGGGGGCAGGAAACGGTGGCAAAAATTTTAAATTTAGGCCGTCCGCCACGACGTTTAACCTATTTGTATCTTGAAGGAGAAGCGGAGTTACCAAAAACTGGTAGTGCAATTTATAATGGGCAGAGATCCGTGGGTGTGATAACTTCGGTAGCATTAGACTATGAAGAGGGTTTGGTAGCTTTGGCACTCTTGCAAAGAGCTACCCCTTTAACCGCAGTGTTGCGGGTTGGAGAGTTCCAAGCTACGCAGATAGAAATCGTCTCTATGCAAGGAAAATCTTCAATTTCCCCGCAACGACGTCCAGGTAGTGAATTACGAGCTTTGAAGGAGTTAAATAATGCGCGCAGTAATCCAGAGAGTTAAGAGTGCTGCTGTTACGGTAGTTGATGAGGAAACTACACAGAAGCGCTTGGTGGGTGAAATTGATGCTGGACTTTGTGTTTTGCTGGGAGTTACACATGAAGATACTGCGGTTGAAGTAGAAAAAACGGTACGTAAAATTGCCGAATTGAAGCTAATGCGGGCAGCTGATGGTGCTGATGGGGCAGCGGATCGTTTGGCACTGGAAGAAACCGATTTGCCGATATTGTTAGTTTCGCAATTTACGCTGTATGCCGATGTACGTAAAGGGCGTAAACCTTCGTGGTCGAAAGCTGCACCGGGGGAAGTGGCCGAACCGCTTTTTAATCAGGTGGTAACGCAATTGCGTGAACGTGGAATTCGCGTAGAAACGGGTGAATTCGGGGCAAATATGGAAGTTGCTCTGGTTAATGATGGCCCATTTACTATTCTTTTTGAAGCCTAATTAATTTTTTCTCCACATTCTTAATGCCCGTAGCGAAATAGTTACGTATTTTTCTTGTCATTGGTTAGAGTTTAATGGCGAAAAGTATATAAGAATGAGGAGAACGCATTGTTTGAAAGATTTACTGATCGAGCACGACGGGTAATCGTTTTAGCTCAGGAAGAAGCACGTAATCTCAAACATAATTATTTGGGTACTGAGCATATTCTTTTGGGACTTATTAAAGAGGGCGAAGGGGTAGCTGCCAAAGCGTTAGAGGCGCTAGATGTGCCTTTTGAAGCAGTATATGAGCAGGTTGTAGAAATTATTGGGGAAGGGCAAGAAGAGCCTACTGGGCATATTCCTTTTACTCCACGAGCAAAAAAAGTTTTAGAATATGCAATGCGTGAGGGATTACAGCTCGGTCATTCTTATATTGGTACCGAACATTTACTACTTGGTCTGTGTCGGGAGCAAGAAGGAGTAGCTTCACAGGTTTTGGTAAAACTAGGTGCAGATTTACCACAGGTGCGTGATCAGGTTACCCAACTTCTTTCTGGCTATCAGGGTAAAGAGACCGTAGGTGTGGGTGCTGGTAATCAGCGTGAAGGTATTAAATCAGGTTCTACTATTTTGGATCAGTACGGTCGTAATCTTACGAAGTCGGCACGGGACAATAAGCTCGATCCGGTAATTGGTCGGCATACGGAAACACAACGTGTAATGCAGGTACTATCTCGGCGTACTAAGAATAATCCGGTGCTTATTGGTGAACCTGGCGTGGGTAAGACCGCGGTTGTAGAAGGCTTAGCACAGGCTATTTCAAACGGTGATGTGCCGGAAACTTTAAAAGATAAGCAACTTTATTCATTAGATATGGGTTCGTTGGTAGCAGGGTCACGTTATCGTGGTGATTTTGAAGACCGTATGAAGAAAATTTTGAAAGAAATCAATTCACGCGGGGATATTGTTTTATTTATTGACGAGATTCATACTTTGGTTGGAGCGGGTGCTGCCGAAGGTGCACTTGATGCTGCTTCACTTTTAAAACCGATGATGGCACGAGGTGAATTGCAGGTAATTGGAGCAACTACGCTTGATGAATATCGTAAATATATTGAAAAAGATGCGGCATTAGAACGGCGTTTTCAGCCAATTCAGGTAGAACAGCCGAGCGTAAAAGAAACTATTGCAATTTTAGAAGGTCTGCGTGATCGTTATGAGGCTTTCCATCGGGTAACAATTACTGATGAGGCTTTGGAAGCTGCGGCGGTAATGGCAGATCGTTACGTTAATGATCGTTTCTTACCAGATAAAGCTATTGATTTAATTGATGAGGCGGGCGCACGTTTAGCCATTAAGAAAATGACCGTGCCCGATGAATTAAAAGAGCTTAACAAAGAATTAGCAAAGGTGCGTGCGGAAAAAGACGCAGCATTGGCAGCTAAAGATTTTGATCGTGCAGGGGAATTGCGTGACCAAGAAGAAGAATTAGTTAAGCAACACGATGCACGGAAAAAGGTGTGGGAAGAGGGTGACTTAAACGCTATTTCGGTAGTAGATGAGGAACTTATTGCACAGGTGTTATCCATGTCTACGGGTATTCCAGTATTCAAACTTACGGAAGCTGAATCTGCCAAATTACTCCGCATGGAAGAAGAACTACACAAACGGGTTATTGGGCAAGATGAAGCGGTTAAATCTATTTCGCAGTCAATTCGCCGCGCACGGGCGGGGCTAAAAGATCCCAATCGTCCGGGTGGTTCATTTATTTTTGCTGGGCCTACAGGCGTAGGTAAAACCGAATTAGCTAAAGCGGTAGCCGAGTTTTTGTTTGGTGATGAGGATGCGCTTATCACTTTAGATATGTCGGAATATCAAGAAAAGCATACGGTGTCACGACTATTTGGTGCTCCTCCGGGATATGTTGGCTATGATGAGGGTGGTCAGCTGACGGAAAAGGTACGTCGTAAGCCGTTCTCGGTGGTGCTTTTTGATGAGATTGAAAAGGCACATCAAGATTTATTTAATTCACTATTGCAAATCTTAGAAGAAGGCCGTCTAACTGATTCGCAGGGACGTATCGTTGATTTTAAGAATACGATTATTATTATGACCACCAATTTGGGTGCTAAAGATATTGCGAAAGGTATTAACACCGGTTTCCAATTTGATGAAGATACCGTAAGTTCTTATGAACGTATGAAAAATCGGGTGCATGAGGAATTAAAGAACCATTTCCGCCCAGAGTTCCTTAATCGTCTTGACGATATGATTGTGTTCCCACAGCTTAATCGGGATGAAATTTTGCAGATTGTGGATCTTATGGCTGCCAAATTGGATGCACGGCTACAAGAAAAAGGAATGTCGTTAGCACTTTCTACCGGTGCGAAACGCCTGTTGGCAGACCGTGGATATGATCCGGTTTTGGGGGCACGCCCGCTACGTAGAGCTATTCAGCGTGATATTGAGGATATCTTATCGGAAAAGCTCCTATTTGGAGAATTTGTTGAAGGGCAAACCATTGTGGTGGATGTAGATTCACCAGAAGCGCCTAAGGAATTCACTTTTACGGGTTATGATTCGGATTTTCAACTACCAGAAGGTATTGAACATCAAAAAGCACAACATAAGATTGATAGCTTAGGTGGTAAAACCGAAGAAGCATAATTATTGCAGTTTATTAAATTTGGGGCACTGATAATATCAGTGCCCCAAATTTGTATGATTACGTGGTGAGCATGGTGAGGGTGGTGTTTTGCTTGATTTTGTGCGGATAAAGTTAAAAGAAAACTTTGTTAAATGCAGTATTTAATTGAGGTTAGGAGTTAGAGTATATGTAGGTGATATGTGGATACTGTTGTGTCTGTATTTTCTAAGGAGAGCTAATTATGAAATATGCTTTTAATAAAAGGCTAATTTTATTATTCATTTTTGGCTATTTGCTTGCATCAAGTGCTGTTTTTACACAAATAGCGTATGGGGATTCTGTTGCGGATGATGCACATGATGTAATTATTGGTGATCACACAAAACCGATTAAAATTTTGGAGCCTACAACTAATAAAGTGCTTGATTCTCGTAATCCTATTATTGTTAGCAGTCGTGTCTCGGGTGAACTTAATAAAAATAAACGTGGTGTAGATTTTTATAAGGGAATAAAAATTGATTTAATTGGTAGTAATTTATCAGATGATAATTTTTTAACACCCGAGGGCCTGTATTGGTCTAAGAGAACTTATGTTGAGTTGATTCAAGGTAAGTCTACTGGGTTGATTGGTAGTGATACGTTTGGGTCTATGGATAGTCCTATTGTGCCCGTGCCTGCTTTTAGTATTAATAAGGGTGATAAGGGGCGAATAAATTTTGTTGGTAAAACGAAGTCTGGTTTAGATTTAGATCTTTTATGGACTGTTATTGACTCTGATACGGAAGACTGGATAGCTAATTCTGGATTCGCCACTCGGCGTGGTGTTTCAGGTTTGGCATTTACTGGTGAACAAAATATGTTACGCGCGTCGGGAAATTCGATTGCGGTTTTATATAATGTAGCTAATCGGGTAAATTTACATTATCAAATCGTTAAGCATGGAACTTTTATAGAGCAACCCGTTGTATTAAGTTTTATAATAACGGATATAGATGCTGGTCAAGGTGTTAAAACAGATTTAGCAAATATAGTGCAAATTGTTCCAGAGGAATCAAAATTAAAGATATTTGATGATATTATTTACGATTCTCAATCTGGAGTTGTGGAATTGCACGGATCTGTTGATTTACCCAAAGGTGGGTATTTAGGTGCAGGATTTGTATCAAATTTTAATTATATGTTTTATT
>PDWI01006354.1_pt1 | contig 14866 bp, 17 predicted proteins | sample 1430891 | NCBI WGS metagenome assembly PDWI01 (sample SAMN01162508, study PRJNA174530) | Oral metagenome, whole genome shotgun sequencing project. | biome: Marine environment; feature: Marine mammal; material: Swab sample of the gingival sulcus; isolation source: swab sample of gingival sulcus... | reverse complement strand
GATATTAGCGATGACATTTTAAATGAGGCTATAAAAATCGCTAGACTTGAAGAGTTTATTAATGGCTTAGAAGATGGTCTTGATACCAAAATCGGACAAAATGGCATAAAGCTTTCAGGCGGACAAAGACAGAGGCTCCCAATCGCAAGAATGATAGTTAAAAATCCAAATATAGTTATATTAGATGAGTCCACATCGGCTCTTGATGTGCATACGGAAGATATTTTATTTACTAAATTAACCAAATATTTAAAACAAAAGACTACAATTATAATAGCTCACCGCTTAAGCACCATAAGAAATGCTGATTATATCTATGTTTTAGATAAAGGCAGAGTAATTGAGCATGGAAGCCATGAGGAGCTACTCAAAAAAGATGGGGCATTTGCGTCATACTATGAAAAAAATAAAGGAGAAAAATGAAAAGGTTACTATTTTTATTATCATTTGTAATGGTATTTACTTTAAATGCAGATTCGGAGAGGTTAATAGAAGCTTCAAATGCACTTGCAAAAATTTTACATAAAAAAAATATTACAAATGCACTTATCAAAAGGAGTGCTGCCATAGCAGTTTTTCCAAGAGTTCATCAAGCTGGATTTGTACTAGGTGGACTAGGTGGTAAAGGAGTGGTTGTAAGAAAAAATGGCTCTAGCTGGAGCAATCCAATAAACATAAACATAAAAGGCGGAAGTTTAGGTTTGCAAGTTGGTTACCAACAAAGTGCCATGGTATTTTTCATACTAAACCCACAAATCGCCAATGACATAACCCAAAGAAAAGTTACTTTAGATGTTGATGCAAGTATTACAATTTGGGATTTTGGTACCGATTACTCAGACTCAACCGATAGTAAATTTACAAGTGACATTTATGTTTACGCAAAAAACAAGGGCGTTTTTGCAGGGGTGTCATTTGGTGGGGCGGTTATAAATCTGGACAAAAATCAGATAAGAAGCTCATCTTATGCTTATAAAAGATGGACGGATACTTTAGGAATGATAAGATAATGGAAGATACACTAACCTCGCTTAGCACTTACGGATATATCGCACTTTTTTGTATTCACTTGGTGGCGGAATGGTAGCAATCGTAGCTGCTGGAGTATTATCCTTTATGGGAAAAATGGATCTTTATACAAGCATTACGATAGCATTTTTAGCAAATGGAATCGGCGATAATCTCCTTTTTTACCTAAGTAGATACAATAAAGAACCAATCGAGCCATACATCAAAAAACACCGTAGAAAGATAGCCCTTTGTCATCTACTTATGAAACGCTACGGAGATAAGATTATATTTTTTCAAAAATTTGTTTATGGCATTAAGACTCTAATCCCACTTGCCATTGGATTAACAAGATATTCGTATATTAAATTTAGCATTTTAAACTTCATCTCAGCTCTAATCTGGGCGGTACTTTTAGGATACGGAAGTTATAAATTTGGAGATATTTTTAAAAGTATATTTTCAAACATCTCATCAAAACCTTGGATAATGCCTCTTATCATGTTCCCACTTCTTTTTATGATCTGGTTTTATTTTAAAAGATATGGAGAGAAAAGATAAAGTAAATTTAAAATAATAAAAAAGTAAAGCGATGAAAAAGAGTTTATTTACGATATTTTTTATTGTATGTATTATCTTAATATTTGTAGATTTTGATAGTAAAATGCCTTATGATTTTGAGACTATTTATGATAAAAATATTAAATTTAATAAGCATGAGTTTATAAGTAACATTTATGTTAAAGATAAATATGTTATATTTAGGATTGTATATTCTCATTTTAATGATGACATAAGAAGACATGAACAATATGTCTATTTAAGCATATATGAGTTTAAAAATGAAAAGTTATTTCATGTAAAAAATTTAGAAAAAAATTTTAATCCAGAGTTTGATAGAGGGTATTTAGTGGATAAAGATTATAAAAGTAATAGCATTAAAATATATGATTTTAAAGACCCATTAGATATAAAATTATTAACAAAAATCAAAGTAGATACCCATACTATTTTTGATGTTTTTTTTAATGACAAAATAAAATTTTTATACCACACTAGATCAAGAATTGATGATGGCTGGGAAGTTTATGATATAAATGATGCAAATAATATTAAAAGATTTGCAAATATGAAATTTGGATTAGATCCTAAAAAAAGCCAAAAAGATTATAAGGATTTGAGTGATTTATACGGACATAGTTTTACTGTAGATGAAAATGGTACAAAATTGGTATTTGGCACAGATTTTAGACACTCTGCTCTGATTTTAATCGATACTACTGATAAAAAAGATTTTAAAATACTAGATTATATTTCTAAACCCTTTCATAATAGAAACTCAATCGCAACATCTGCTAGTATGGACGAATTACTATTTCATAATGATTATTTATATATTGCTGGAAATGAGGGCGCTTTATTGGTTTTTGATACAAAATATAAAAAATTAAATAAAATACAACAAACCGATGGCACTCATTTAAAAATGATGTTTAATAATACGGGCAATATTTACTCCATTGCTATCGATAAGAAAAGAGATTTGTTATATGTGGTAGGCTTTAAAGATAATGACACGAAAAATTATAAGAGTTTCATTAAAGAGGTGAATATTAAGGGGGTAAAAAAGGGATACTATTTTCATGGAGATTTAATAAGAGTATTAAAAAATAATTATTTAATCATAAATGGACGCGATAATAATATTAGAATTTTAAAGATTATTGATAAATAGTATATAATTGATATTTTTCTATTTTATTTCGTTATTAAAAGATTAAAATATTTGATTTATTGTATTTAGTTACTATTTAAATTATATCACTCACATAGCCAATATAATTTATCAATAACTTTTTATCGTTTTTTTATAACACTTTAGATAAAATCAATACTTGATTTAAGTTCATTAGGAGATTTTTTTGGCAACGGATAAGGTATTGTTTTATTTGTGTGTTTTTCTTATAGGAGTTGGGATAGTATTTTCTTTATCGTTGTCTGTATTTACGGTTAGATACTACGGCGTATCGCAGTTCCATTTTTTTGAATTACAATTTTTTGTAGGTGTTTTATCTATTTTTATAATGTGGGGTCTTTCACGGTTAAATCCAGACAAAGCCATGCCTATCATTGGTTTTATTCTTTGTTTGGCTTGTTCTTTATTGATTTGCCTCATGCCTTGGTTTCCTCCTGCATGGGTAACAGAGGCAGGAGGTGCGAGGAGATGGATAAGATTTCCTGGATTTTCATTGGCGCCTGTGGAGTTTTTTAAGATTGGATTTGTGTACTTTTTAGCATGGAGTTTTAACAGAAAGCTAGACCATAGCAATAAAGGATTATTGGATGAAGTTGTAATAATTTCTCGATATCTGTTTTTGTTTATAGTAGTCGCATGTGTGATAGCTGGAACACAAAATGACCTTGGTCAAGTTGTAGTTTTGGCTTTGATACTAATAGTTATGGCATGTTTGGCAGGAATGAGTTTTAAGTTGTTTTCTATAGGCGTATTAGTCGCAGCTTTAGTTGTGTATGAAATTATAATAAATTCTAGTAAAAAAATAGAGAGAATTCAAATATGGTGGGTAGGAGTTCAAGATATGGTATTGGAATTTTTTCCAGATGATATAGCATCTACTTTAAGAGTAGAAAATATAGGAAAAAATTTGCAAATTTCAAACTCATTAAATGCTATAAAACATGGAGATTTATTTGGTCAAGGATTAGGTCAAGGAAGTTTTAAGCTTGGTTTTTTAAGTGATGTTCATACCGACTTTGTACTCTCTGGCATTAGCGAAGAGATTGGCTTTGTAGGACTTGGATTTATATCTTTTATGTTATTTGCTGTTATATTTAGGATTTTTCAAATGGCCAAAAGAAGTGAAAACAGATTATATTATCTTTTTGCTTCTGGCGTAGGACTTTTGATATCGTTTTCATTTTTAATGAATGCTTTAGGTATTACTGCTGTTATCCCTGCTAAAGGTATAGCAGTGCCTTTTTTGAGTTATGGCGGTAGTTCTTTGTTGGCTTTAAGTATGGGTGTAGGAATGGTCTTAATGATAAGTAAAAGGAGACAAAAATGTTAGCTATTACAGGTGGTGGTACAGGAGGGCATTTAAGCATAGCAAAAGCGGTTTGTGAAGAGCTAAACAAAAGAGGTATAAAGCCGATTTTTATAGGCTCAACTAAAGGTCAAGATAGAGTTTGGTTTGAAAATTTTGAGGGCTTTAGTAGGTGCTATTTTTTGCAAACTAGTGGCGTAATGGATAAAAAAGGTTTTTCTAAAATAGTCTCGTTAAAAGACATTATGAAGCAGAGTTTTAGATGTAAAGATATTTTTAAAGCTCATGGGATAAAGAAAGTTTTTAGTGTTGGGGGATACTCGGCTGCACCTGCTGCTATTGCTTGTGTGTTGAGTCGAAAGAAACTTTTTATTCATGAGCAAAATGCGTATATTGGAAGAGTAAATAGACTTGTAAAACCATTTTCGAAAGAGGTTTTTGGCTCTTACGATAATGCAACTTTTAAGATAGATTATCCTGTAAGAGAGGATTTTTTTGCATCATACCGCATAAGAAAAGAGTTAAAAACAATATTATTTTTAGGTGGAAGTGCTGGAGCTAGGTTTATAAATAATTTAGCAAAACAGATGGCTTTAGATTTGCAAAAAAATAATATAAAAATTATTCACCAATGCGGTCAAGTTGATTTTGATGAGCTAAAGAGGTTTTATGCAAAACATGATATTGAAGTGGATTTGTTTGCTTTTAGTAAAAATTTACACGAGAAGATGAATAGTGCTGATTTTGCAATTTCAAGGGCAGGAGCTAGTAGCCTTTGGGAGCTAGTAGCCTCTGGATTACCAACTTTTTTTATCCCATATCCATATGCGGCAAATAATCATCAATTTTTTAATGCAAAAAGTCTAAGTGATAAGGGTTTAGGATTTGTAATGGCACAAAATGATATCAATGTTGCTGATGTCTTGAAAATTATACAAAATGTAAATTTAAGCGAAATTTCACAAAAATTATCCACCCAAATAAGCAAAAATGGTGTTGAAAAAATGGTTGATAAAATAGTTTGATTATTACAAATCGGTATTGTATTGTGAAATATGCGAATATATCAAATGCTTTAGTTCGTTTAGCTCATAGGTTGCGTAATAATAAAGCATATCTTGATTTTTCAAAGTTCTTTCGTTAAAAACATAACTGATTACTTTTATAAATCTATCAATCTCATTTGCAATCTCAATGCTTAAAAGTTCCTCTTTTTGAGCAATTGTGATATAAATCGAAAATAGAAAAAATATGTAAATATCGTGAAAATCATCAATTATCTTATCAGCTATCGCTTTAGCATTAAATTCAGCTTGAAATCTTATATTGTCTCTTAAATTTTCTAATTTAGCTAAATTTAGACTTAATAATTTCTCCTCTTTGCTACCATATTTAAATACATAATCTTTCTGTTTTGTATCGATAATACTTTGCCTAGTTAGTAGATATTGGTAAATTGCATCGATATTATCAAGAGTGTGTTGCATTTTTAAAAGATGTTTTTCTGTTATTAAAAATAGACCTGAATCAAGCTGTATATTTGCAAAAGTTCTGATATACTTACTCATTACATCAGCATTAAACTCATCAATTTCAAGATCAAATAGAAGCTTTAAAGCACTTTTCATTTTTTCAAGTGATGAATTTTTTAACTCTTTTTTGCACTCAGCAATCTTTGCATTAAAAGCATTTATTTGGTGTAGGCTTGGTTCTTTGTTGAGTTGTGCTATCTCTTCATCGCTTAAGTTGGGAGCGACTAAATAATTACTACAAATCTGTTCTAGTTTTTCTATCTCTTCGCTTAATTCATTTAAATCCATTTTAAGCCCTTTACAGTGGCGCGCCCGAAGAGATTCGAACTCCTGACCGCAGGTACCGCAAACCTGTGCTCTATCCAGCTGAGCTACGGGCGCACTGTTTTAAAAAATGAAATTGTACCTAAGCAATGCTTAAATTTCTGTAAAAAAGTGAAAAATAATTAAATTTTTTAAAAACTTAATCAACTTTAAAGAAAGATTTCTGTATCATTTCAGACTTTTAAAACTATAAAATTGATTTAGATAAAAGGGAGATAAATGTTTGAAGTATTAAGTGATTCGTTTAAGACTGCGGTAAATAAGATTCGTTTTGCTGACGATGAAAAAGCATTAAAAAAAGCTATTGATACTTTAAAAAAGTCCCTTTTAAAAGCTGATGTTCACCACAAAGTTGTAAAAAATTTACTTAAGATTGTTGAGATTGAGACAAAAGCAAAAGGTGTTGGACAAGAGGTTTTTTTAGACTCTATTAGAACTAATTTAACAGATATTTTAACAGCTCCTGGAAATCAAGGTTTCGTCTATGCTTCAAGACCGCCAACAGTTGTTTTGATGAGTGGACTACAAGGTTCTGGTAAAACCACTACAACTGTAAAACTATCAAACTATTTAAAATTAAGAAAGAAAAGAGTTTTGATAGCGGCTTGTGATTTACAAAGGTTAGCAGCAGTTGAGCAGCTAAAGCAACTTTGTGAGCAAAATGAGCTTGATTTATATTATGAAGAGGATCAAAGTCCTTTAGTTGTGGCAAAGAATGCTCTAAAGAAGGCTAACGATGAACTTTATGATGTGCTTTTGGTAGATACAGCTGGTCGCCTTGCGATTGATGAAAAATTAATGAACGAAATAAAAGAGGTAAAAGAAGTTTTAAATCCAGATGAAGTTTTTTATGTGGCTGATTCTATGACCGGTCAAGATGCAGTTAGAACTGCTACCACATTTAATGAAGAACTTGGGATAACTGGAGTTATATTAAGTAAATACGATGGCGATAGTAAAGGTGGTGTTGCACTTGGCATTGCAAGTTTGGTCGGTATTCCTTTAAGATTTATTGGAACTGGTGAAAAAGTAGCTGATATAGAGAGTTTTATGCCAGATAGAATAGTTGGCAGGATTATGGGTGATGGCGATTTAATGACACTGGCTGAAAAAACAAGCGTCATTATGGATGAAAAAGAGGCCAAAAAAATCACCAAAAAGATTAAGAAAGGCGAGTTTAACTTTGATGACTTTTTAGCTCAAATGGAGAGCATGAAAAAGCTCGGTAGCTTAAAATCTATAGTCGGTATGATACCAGGTCTTTCAAATCTAGCAAGCCAAGTTAAAGATGTCGATTTAGAAACTTCTGAACAGATGCTAAAGATTAAAGCTATGATTGGCTCAATGACGAAAAAAGAGAGACAAACTCCAAGTCTTTTAAATAATAGCAGAAAAAGAAGAATTGCTGAAGGTTCTGGGCTTAGTCAAGTGGAAGTAAACCGCTTTTTAAAGCAGTTTAAAACCACAGCAAAAATGGCTAAGAAATTTTCAGGCAAGGGTGGTGCAAAAGACTTGCAAAACCTTTTAGCGCAGGCTAAAATACCAAGATAAAGATTTATTGGTGGGTATGGTTATACCTACTGATAAGCCTTTGTGGCTAAAATATTTTTAGGAGAAATTTTTAATGGCAACAGTTGTAAGATTAACAAGAATGGGAAGAAAGAAAAAACCTTTTTACCGAATAGTTGTAACAGACAGTAGAAAAAGAAGAGATAGTGGTTGGATAGAGTCTATTGGATACTATAACCCACTAAAAGATCCAGAAATTGTAAAGTTTGATGAAGAGAGACTTGCATATTGGAAAAGTGTAGGCGCACAAGTTAGCAAAAGAGTTGAGAGAATTACGAGCAAATAATCATGGTTGATGAATTTTTAAAAACATTTGCTAAGCTTATTGCAGATAACCCAGATAATGTAAAAGTTAAAAGAGTTGATGTTGATGATACTTTTTGTGAGGTTATAATATATGCAGATAAAGGTGATACAGGTAAGCTTATAGGACGAGATGGAAAAATGATAAATTCTATAAAGACTGTCATCTCAGCCTGCAAAGCAAAAGATGGAAAATCGTACCGTATTACCGTAAAAGCTAATGAAGAATAAAAATATATTAGAAGTTGCAAAGTTAGGTCGTGTTGTCGGTCTAAGGGGGGATTTGAAACTTCATTTATTGTGTGATTTTTTGGATCAATTTTGTAAAGGTGAAACTTTTTATATTGAAAAAAGAGGCGAGGTTGTTGTCAAAAATTTTGATGCTAATCGTATGCTTATAAGATTTGAAGGTTATGAGAATAGGGAAGTCGCACAAGGTTTAGTCAATGGAATTTTGCAAACTAGCATTGAGAAAACTAGGCAAAATTGTAAGCTAAAAGATAATGAATTTTTTTGGTTTGATATGATTGGGCTTGAAGTTTTTGAAGATGATTTATGCTTAGGTAAGGTCGAAGAGATTGAGCGAATAGGCGCTCAAGACTATTTAAAAATATCCACACACGCCAATCTTCTTAAAGAACATGTTAAATCTTTTTTAATTCCATACATAGACAGATTTGTTATAAAAACTGATATGGATTTAAAAGTTATACAAGTAAAAGATTGTTTTGATATCTTAAAAAGCTCATAAATGAAATTTATTTTTGTTACTCTTTTTAAAGAGCTAGTTGATGGCTATTTTACTCAAAGTATTTTAAAAAGAGCAAATGAGCAAAATTTAATCTCTATTGAATATCAAAGTCCAAGAGATTTTACTAAAGATAAGCATCAAAAAGTCGATAGATATATGATAGGTGGTGGTGCAGGTTTACTTATGGACGCCCAGCCCCTTAATGACACTTTAAATCATATCAAACTAAAGTATCCAAATGCTCATATGATTTTTTTAGCTCCTGCTGGGAAAAAGTTTGTGCAAAATGATGCTAAAAGGCTATCAAAAAAAGAGCAAATCATTTTTGTGTGTGGGAGATATGAGGGAATTGATGAGAGGATTGTTGAGAAGTATGCTGATGAGATTTTCAGCATAGGAGATTTTATTTTAACTGGTGGAGAGTTGCCTGCTCTTTGTATGTGTGATGCCATCAGTAGAAATATAAAAGGGGTCTTAGGAAACAAAAACTCGCTTGATGAAGAGAGTTTTGAAAATGGTTTTTTAGAAGCTCCATCTTTTGCAAAACCAAAGATTTTTGAAAAAAATAGCGTACCTTTAGAATATTTAAAGGGAAATCATGGTAAAATCTTGGGCTTAAAAAATAAATTATCACAGCATAAAACAAAATTTTTTAGACCTGATTTGTATAAAAAATATATTAAAAGGAAATTTAATGAGAAATAAGTATGTTGAAGCTTTTGAAAAAGCTCAAGTTGAGACAAAAAATATCCCAGAGTTTAGAGGTGGAGATACTTTAAGAGTTGCAGTTAAGATTAAAGAGGGCGACAAGCAAAGAATTCAAAATTTTGAAGGCGTTTGTATCGCAAGAAGAGGCACTGGCACAGGCGAAACTTTTATTGTTAGAAAAATTGGTGCAAATGGCATTGGTGTTGAGAGAATATTCCCAATCTATTCAGAAAGTATTGAAGAGATTAAAGTTCTAAGAAGAGGTAGAGTGAGAAGAGCAAAACTATTCTATCTAAGAGGTAGAAGAGGAAAATCAGCTCGTATTAAAGAACTTAAGAGATAGTTTAGTTACTTACATGCAGACCATAAGTCTGGCATGTAAGTGCTTTTTTTCTAATAAATATTATTAATCTTTTAACTTTTTCTTATTTTTTATTGATAAATATATATTTAGTAAAAGTAGTAATATAATTATAATATCTACAATATTTGTATTATTTTCAAAGTATCCTTTAATTTTTTGCTCAGCCTTTTTTTGATTGTTTTCAATATTGGTTATGATAACATCATAGTCTATTGGCTCATTTTTTTGCCTAAGTTCATTGTAGTATTTTTCAAATCTAGTCCTTGTATCTCTCTTTTCAAATTTTAAATAAGGAAGGATTTTGGTTTCATAAATCTCTAATGCCTTTTCTTTATCGCCATTAAAATTATAAGCTTGAGCCGCAGTGTCTAAGTAGCTTATTTCATTTGAGTTACTAAGTTCTTTTGCGTAAAATTTCCAATCTTTTTCAAAAGATTTAGCTTCATACATGCTCCACAAATAACTATTTATTTTTTTCTCATAAGTATAAGAACGATATTGTGTTTTATTTGAAGATAAAGCATTTGCTGCCATACTGCCAAACATACTAGTAAAAAAACCAGCTTGCAAAGTGCTAATTAAAAGCACACATGTAAATAATATTTTTTCATTTTAACTCCTAAAATTGATTTATAAGATTATAATATCTCATAACTTAAAAAATCCACAAGATATTTTAAAATGTGTAAAATCTACAATATTTGTAAAAAAATTATTTTTTTTACAAATATTCATGAGAAAACAAATGTCATTTTTATATAATTATAATATTAAATTATTTGGAGAAGAGATGAAAGCATCAGATTTATTTGTAAAAGCTTTAGAAAATGAGGGGGTAGAGTATATTTTTGGTATCCCTGGAGAAGAAAATTTAGATTTACTAGAGAGTCTTAGAAAATCAAGCATTAAGTTAATTTTGACTCGTCATGAACAAGGTGCTGGTTTTATGGCTGCAACTTATGGAAGACTTACAGGAAAAGTTGGGGTTTGTTTGGCAACTTTAGGACCAGGAGCATCAAACTTTTTAACAGCGGCTGCTTACGCGCAACTTGGTGGTATGCCGATGCTTATGATTACAGGCCAAAAGCCTATAAAAAAATCAAAGCAGGGTAGATTTCAGATTATCGATGTGGTAAACATGATGAAACCTGTTACAAAATACGCAAAACAAGTGGCAAATGGCAATAATATCCCATCAATGGTAAGAGAGGCGTTTAAACTTGCAACTTTGCAAAGACCAGGTGCTACTCACATTGAGCTGCCTGAAGATATAGCTTGTGAGGAGGTTGATTTAAATATTTATCCTGTTAGAAAAATCTCATATCCAAGAGCTAGAAAAGATGTTTTAGGCGAGGCGGCTCGTATGATAGAGAACTCAAAAAGACCTCTTTTATTGATAGGTGCTGGTGCAAATAGTAAAGAAGTTAGTGACATTTTAACCGAGTTTGTAACAGAGACTGGCATTCCATTTTTCACAACTCAAATGGGTAAAGGTGTAGTCAGTGAAGATCATAAACTTTGTTTAAGAACTGCAGCGCTTTCAGATAAAGATTTTGTCCATTGTGCCATAGATAGAGCAGACTTAATCATAAATGTTGGCTACAATGCCACTGAAAAACCGCCATTTTTTATGGAAAACAGACCAGATGCAAAAAAGGTAATCCATATAAACTTTTACCCTTCTGAAGTAGATGATATTTACTTCCCTCAGCTCGATGTCGTTGGCGACATAGCTTTAAGTATGCAAATCCTTACAAACTCAATCAACCCACAAGATCATTGGGATTTTGATTATTTTAAACGAATGGCAAAAGAGATTAAGACCCACTTAGTAAAATATTTTGATGATACAAGATTTCCAATACTTCCGCAAAGAGTAGTTAGAGAGGTTAGAAATGCTTTAGCTGATGATGACATTGTAACACTTGATAATGGCGTTTATAAGATTTGGTTTGCAAGAAACTATAAATGCCATAAGCCAAATACACTGTTGCTTGATAATGCACTTGCTACTATGGGAGCTGGACTTCCTTCAGCTATTGCTGCAAAAATGGTAAATCCAGATAAAAAGGTGGTAACTGTTTGTGGTGATGGTGGCTTTATGATGAACTCCCAAGAGATGGAGACTGCTGTGAGATTGGGGCTTGATTTGGTTGTTATTATATTAAACGATAACGCCTTTGGCATGATAAAATGGAAACAAGAGGGCATGGGATTTGATAATTTTGGTCTTGATTATAACAATCCTGATTTTGTAAAATATGCCCAAAGTTATGGGGCAAAAGGCTATAGACCAAAAAGTTGCGAAGAGTTTGAAAAAACTTTAAACGAGTGCATAAATAAAAAAGGGGTTCATTTGATAGATTTGGCGGTGGATTATTCGTTAAATCACTCTATTTTAAATGAACTTTTATCTAAAAAATCTTGCATGATATAAGGAGAGACAATGAAAAAAGTTGAAGTATTTTCACCATTTGATAATGCAAAAGTAGGAGAAGTTGTATTTAGTTCCCATGAAGAAGTAGTAAGTGCTATTGATGAGGCGTATGAGATATTTTGCGATTTCAAAAAAAGATTGCCAAAATACAAAATCGCTGAAATTTTAACAAAAACAGCAAAAATCATAAGCGAAAGAAAAGAAGAGCTTACGAATCTAGCTGCAAGTGAGGGCGGAAAGCCTTATATGGATAGTAAAGTTGAGATTGAAAGGGCGATAAATGGTATCGAGTTTGCGGTATCTTATCTTGGAGCTTTGGAGGGCAAAGAGATAGCCATGGGACACACTGCAAGTTCGGCAAATCGTATGGCTTACACTTTTAAAGAGCCAATAGGTGTAGTTGTGGCGATTTCTGCATTTAATCACCCATTTAACTTAGCAGTTCATCAGGTCATTCCAGCTATCGCAGTTGGTTGTCCTGTCATCATAAAGCCAGCCAGCTCAACGCCACTAAGTGCATTTAAGTTGGTTGAAATCTTAGAAGAGGCGGGACTTCCAAAGGGTTATGCAAGGGCTATCATGTGTGACAGAAAAGATGCTGAGATGTTAGTGGAGAGTGAAAAAACTGCATTTTTGACATTTATTGGCTCAAATGATGTGGGTTGGAGCTTAAACCGCAAGGCAAGTGATGGCACAAGAGTTGCACTTGAGCATGGCGGTGTGGCACCTGTGATAGTGGAGCAAGACGCAGATTTTGACGAGCTTTTACCAGCTTTGCTAAAAGGTGGATTTTACCACGCAGGTCAAGTTTGTGTTTCAGTACAAAGAGTTTATGTGCATGAAAAAATCGCAAAAGAGGTAGCTACGAAGTTAGCTGACATGGCAAAAAAATTAAAAGTCGGAAATCAGTTAGATAAAGATACTGAAGTAGGACCTTTGATAAGCCATGGCGATGTGGATAGAGTTGAGAGTTGGGTAAATGAGGCTAAGGAGCAGGGTGGTGAGATTTTATGTGGAGGCAAAAGAATCTCAGACTCACTTTATGAGCCAACTGTTATTTTTAACCCAAGTGATGAGGCAATAGTCAGTAAAAAAGAGATTTTTGGCCCCGTAGTTTGTGTATACTCATACAACCACATTGAAGAAGCAATCAAACGCGCAAACAGCCTAAGTGTTAGTTTTCAAGGCGCGGTTTTTACAAAAAACATAGACCTCGCACTAAAAGTTGTTAAAGAGCTAAACGGTACTGCCGTAATGGTAAACGACCACACAGCCTTTAGAGTTGACTGGATGCCATTTGGTGGAGCCAAAACTTCTGGACTAGGACTTGGAGGCATAAACTACTCTATGGACGAGATGTGCAATGAAAAACTGATGGTTATAAAATCGCCATCCATTTAATGAACATAAAAAAATGCTTATCTGTTTTTTATAGGTAAGCATTTTTAATAGCAAAATACTAAATGGATATTTGCCAAAGCATAAAACATTATAAATATATAGACTGTTTTTTAAATCTGCATGTAAATTTTAAAAGTCAAATTATTTAGCATAACGAACACTATCATGATTGTTCATATAAAGCCGATTGTAGTATCTGTTGCAAAAGCCACAAGCTAGAAATCTTAGTAAATTTTTTTGTAAACTTCGAGCTGTTTTAAAAATTCATGTGCTCCACTTCAGGAGAGGTGGAGCTAGGTAGAAGCATTTTTGGTATTATGTTAATCATTATAAGTGGCGTTTTGATAGCAAAAGGGAAATAAATGATATTATCCATATTTTATATCATAAATAAGTTTATTTAATTTATCTATTAGATTAAAATATTCTTTTCTAATTCTAATTTTCAATGTTCTTTCTTTTCTTCCTTTGTCTATAGGAACATTGCTTTGAAAAGAATAATTATGCCAAATACAAGGTGGAGTTATGGCTAGATATTGTATTTTATTTTCCCAGTATCTATCCATTTCAACATCAACATCAAATATCCATTCTTGATTATAGTCTAATAATTTTTTTGCAGCTTGCGGTGTAATATAATATCCAAATGCGTTGGAAAATTTATTGTAGCATTGATCTATTTGATATTGTGTGTTTTCAATTTTTAAAATATTTTTTCTTTTTCTGTGTAATTGGCGGCGTTAAATATAAAAATTCATAAATATTGTCTTTGGAATTTAAAAAAGAGTATACATCACAAAAGTCTGAATTTATTATTATATCATCTTCTAATATTATAATCGGACGATTTAGCTTTACGCATTTTTCCCAAAGTAAATAATGACTTGCAAAACATCCTAATTGCCCCAATGTCGTTTTGCTTCCTTTATATTTAAAGCGTTTTTCTGCATTATGTTTTTTAAATAAATAAAAATCTGGATTTTCATTACCATTAATTGCTTCAAAGAATTCAAAATTTATTTTTTTTGGTAATTTATTAAATTGATTTTGAATATGTTTTCGTCTTTGGGCAGATATTTTTAAATTAATTACGAAAATATTATTTTGACTAGCATATTCCATATTAGTTAACTCCTGATTTTTCTATTAGCATTTGTGGCATTATCCCTTTTTATTGCTTTAAATTTACTTAAATATATTTTTTATTAAAATGTTATCCATTGCAAGCTAATGTTTATTTTATACATAAAAAACTCAACTTTCACAGATAAAAACTTGCAAAAAAGTCAAATAAAAAAAGCATAAATATATACTGCCACCATTTGTCAAGACAATATTTAAAAAATCTCTCCTACACCTACAACCTGTAACTTTACGCAACATTTTTAAACTCTTTTAAATAAACTT
>PDWI01016443.1_pt1 | contig 14871 bp, 12 predicted proteins | sample 1430891 | NCBI WGS metagenome assembly PDWI01 (sample SAMN01162508, study PRJNA174530) | Oral metagenome, whole genome shotgun sequencing project. | biome: Marine environment; feature: Marine mammal; material: Swab sample of the gingival sulcus; isolation source: swab sample of gingival sulcus... | reverse complement strand
TTGTCATACCATGAAGTAACTTTAACTAGAGTCTTACCACCTTCAAGTGGAGTAACTTTTGTAAGAGTTGCATCAAATAATGAACCATACATAATACCTACTACATCGCTAGATACGATTTCGTCTTCGTTATATCCGAATGAATCGTTAGAAGCAGCCTTCATAGCAGCGTTTACTTCTTCTGCTGTTACTTCTTTTTTAACTACAGCAGTAAGCTCAGTAATAGAACCATCAGCTACAGGAACTCTTTGTGCACTTCCGTCTAGTTTACCTTTAAGCTCAGGGATAACTAGTCCGATAGCCGCAGCAGCACCAGTAGTAGCTGGAACGATGTTTTGAGCAGCAGCTCTAGCTCTTCTTAGACCTTTTTTGTGAGGTGCATCAAGTGTATTTTGGTCGTTAGTGTAAGCGTGAATAGTAGTCATGAAACCAGTTTCGATTTCAGCTAATTTATTAAGTGCGTCAGCCATAGGTGCTAGACAGTTAGTAGTACATGATGCAGCTGAGATAACTTTCTCACTACCATCAAGAACTTTTTCGTTAGTTCCGAATACAACAGTCTTAAGGTCTCCCTTAGCTGGTGCAGAAATAACTACCTTTTTAGCTCCTGCTTCAACGTGTGCTGATGCAGCTTCTAAGCTTGTAAAGAATCCAGTACACTCAAGAACTACGTCTACATCGTACTCACCCCAAGGTAGGTTTTTAGGATCTCTTTCAGCTAAGATTTTGATCTCTTTACCATCAACTGTAATAGAATCATCTGATGATGTAATATCATGCTCGAATCTTCCTTGCATTGTGTCATATTTAAGTAGGTGTGCTAGTGTAGTAGCATCTGTTAAGTCATTTATAGCCACTACCTCGTATCCGTCTGCTACAAACATCTGTCTGAAAGCAAGTCTTCCGATACGTCCGAACCCGTTAATTGCAACTTTAGTAGTTTTACCCATTGTGTGTCCTCCTAATTATAAAAATTGTTTCTTAAAATATATTATCTCTCATCCGATTTTAGACTTTGTTAAAAATTTGTCGATAGCATTTGAAGCTTCGCCCTCGAATGAATCACCTCTGTTATTATACCATTTTATCAGAAAATAACAAGGGTTTTAAAAGATTTTTTATATAATAAAACAAAAACTAAGGGCAGATTATTCTTCCCTGTACCCCTAGTTTTAAATATTTAATTATTTGCAATTATTATATAGCCTTAAAATAGTCATATAGGCCTGTTCCCTAGTATAAGGAGCCCTAGGCGCAAAGGTATTATTCCCTACACCATTCATAATTGATAAGTCTGATACAAAGGCAACTGCCTCTTTTGCATAAGGCGCTATCCCAGCGTCATCTGCAAAGTTAGAAACTTTGTTTGATGAGTCCTTGCCTAAAAATTGTGAAGTCCTTTTAAGAAGGGTCGCTACATCCTGTCTTGAAATATTATTCCAAGGTGCAAACTTATTATCTCCTATACCATTTATGATACCCAGATTTTTGGTAGCTATAACATTCCTGTCTGAGCTGTCAAGAAACGCAGCATTTTTCACCAAATCATCTAAGTTATTCCCAGTCTTTTCTAGAACTACCTCATCTATGCTATTACCCGATTTTTTCTCTATAAGCACTACTACAAGCTGAGAAAAATCATTCCTATTGATATTTAACTTATAAACATTTCTTAAATACTCCGGTACTAAATTATTGCTTATAGCTTGACCAACTTCTTCAGCTGCCCAAGGACTGATGTCTGTACTTGAGATTAAATTAGCTGCATTGATATGTTTTGCCTGATAAGTCTTAAGCCCATAAGCATTTAAAACGTAAAACTTACCATTAATAAAATACTAATTGTTTTCTTCATAACTTCCTCCTTGTAATTCACAATATAGAAAAATATCGGTAAATAACACTTTTTATATAACAATAAAAACACTTGACAAATTATAAGACGTTATATAACATTATATGTAGTAAGATGTTATATGACGTTATACAAAAGGAGGTAGTCATATGAAGGAAGTTTATGCAAAAGAGATTAAAAAACTAGAAGAAGTTCTAGGAAAAAAGAAATTTAAAAACGTATTTTTCGTAGCCTGCGGCGGCTCTATGGCAACACTTGCTCCAGGTCAATACTTTATTGATAAAGAGATAGACATACCTGCATATGTGTATAACTCAGGCGAATTTAATACTAGGAAGCCTATAGCACTTGGAAAAGATAGCCTAGTGGTAGTGAGGTCTCATTCTGGAAATACACCTGAAACCGTAGCTGCAGGTAAATATGCTAAGTCACTAGGTGCAACAGTGATAGCCATCTCTATGATTGCTGATTCTGAATTATGTGAACCTGCTGACTGCATCATAACTTACGAACACGGTGATGATGTAGCTATAGCAGATGGTGACCATGCAGCCTTTTGGAGATTCTTCTTCAAACTAGCTTATGCACTTTCAGGAGATAAAAAATACGAAAAGGCATATGAGCAAGTTGCTAAGCTAGGAGAAGCAGTAGCCGTAAACAAGGAAAAATTTGCCAAGACTGCTGATGACTTCGGCAGGACTCATAAACGTGATAAACTTATCTACACCATAGCAAGTGGTGAATACTACTCTATATCTTACGCTTTTACCTCATGTCTGCTCATGGAAATGCTCTGGATAAATTCCAATGCTATACACGCAGGCGAATACTTCCACGGACCATTTGAAGTGACTGATTACGATGTACCTTTCTTATTAATCAAAGGAATCGGAGCTACTAAAGCATTGGACGAGAGGGCTATATCCTTTGCTAAAAAATTCACAGATAAGCTAAACATACTCGATGCGGCTGACTTCGACTTATCTATGTTTGATGATGATTTGAAGGAATATTTTGCAGTTCCAGTATGTAGCAAGCTTATCAGGATGTATGCTGACGGATTAGCAGAGCACACTGGGCACCCTCTTTCAGTAAGAAGATATATGTGGAAGATGGAGTATTAGGAAGGAAAACTAGATGAACTTTATTGCAATAGGCGACAATGTAGCTGACTGCTACCTAGACAAAGGACTTTATTATCCAGGTGGAAATGCTGTAAACGTGGCAGTAAATATAAAAAAATGCGGAGCCAAAAAGGTAGAATACATAGGAGTATTCGGCAATGACGATATGGCTAGTCACATAGAAGACAGCATGAAAAAAGAAGGCATAAAAATAGACAGGAGCAGAAAGGTATATGCTCCTAGTGGCCAACCTGCTGTAGACATAGGAGAAGATGGAGACAGGAACTTCGTGGGCAGCTTAAAAACTAGTGCCCAGCACGTACTTTCCCTACAGCTTACCGACGAAGAGTACGAATATGTAAAGGACTTCGACCTAATTCATACCTCCTGTTACTCAGCCATAGACCACCTATTAGAAAAGATGGCAAGTTCTACTAAGCTTTCCTATGACTTTTCCGATGAGTACGACCTAGCCATCATAGCTGAGCTATCTAAACACCTAGATTATGCCTTTTTATCAGGCTCCAACCTACGTGAAGATGAACTAAAGGATATTTTTACTACGGCTCATAAGTCAGGTGCAAAAATAGTCTGCATTACCCTTGGTTCCAAGGGCTCCATTTGTAGCGATGGAAAGAACGTCTACAAACAAGGTATAGTCGAAACCGAAGTCGTAGATACCATGGGAGCTGGCGACGCCTTTATAGCTGGATTTTTGTATAAGCACCACGAGAGTGGCGATATTAAAAAAGCTATGGAATTCGGTGCTAAAACAGGAGCAGATGCTTGCAAGATAGCAGGAGCATTTGGCTATGGAAGGCCTCTTGAAAAATAACGCTTCCCATTATGTACTTATTCTGATTTCATAAAAAGATGACTACTACAATAAAAAACTTTTAAACTTAATCATTAAATTATAGAAAGTATTAATACTATGTACTTATATGAAGAAATAAAAAACAAGATAAGAACAAAAATAGCTGACGGCTATTATAAAAAAGGAGAGCAGATTCCTACTGAACCTGAACTTTCTGAGGAATATGGTGCTAGCCGGATTACCATTAGGCGAGCTGTCAAAGAATTGGAAATAGAGGGCATATTGCAAAAAGTTCATGGCAAGGGTACCTTTGTTAGAGAAAATAGTAATATGAACATCAAAATCTTTGATATGGAAGGTTTCAAGGAATATGAACACAGCGCCCATGTTCGCCTAATCAGACACATTATTTCTAAGACAGTAGTAGAAGATGAACGCCTCGACAATATATTCAATAAGAAAAATGAGAGATATCTGAAGCTCGAAAGGATAGTCTCAAACCATAAAGACAAGGGAATATTTAAAGATGTAGCCTACTTCCCCCTTTCCCTCTATGGTGATATAGGTGATAAGATAGAAGAAGACACATCGACCTTTGAGATAATGAAAAGAGACTATGGCGTATCCTTTGATAAGTATCAAAAAATAATTTCTGTAGAATATCACTCAGATATAAACAAGGAACTAGGAATGGGACCTATAGCTCCCCTAATAGTCATAAACAAGTCTATCTTCGATGACAAAATAGGAGTAATACACTACTCAGACCTCTACCTAAACTCAAACGAAGTAAGTTTGGAAGTAAAATCATTTTAATAATCGGTATCATTTGCAAGTTTGATTTTTTTGTAAATATACACAAAATTATATAAATTTTAGTATTTTTATTGATATTTTTTATAGATTATAGTATCTTTACATATAAGAAATATACAAAAGTACATATATGATACCCTACAAACGAAGCAAAAGCCACAAATCAAGGTGCAAAGCATAGAACTTCAAGAAGGAGGATTTATATGTTAAAATTCAACGAAAAAGAAAAAAGGGATAGCATAAATGGTGCTCTTGCCCTAAGACCCCAAATAGAAAAGATAGTAGATGAGTTCTCAAAGGACGGATTCGACGCTATCTTCTTCATGGGCATAGGTGGGACTTGGGCATCTTCCATGCAAGTAGAAGCCTATACTAGAGGTAAAAGCGCCCTCCCTATCTATGTAGAAAACGCTGCAGAATATTTAACTACTGGAAATAAGAGACTTAGTTCTAAATCAATAGTAGTATTTTCCAGCGTTTCTGGTACTACATCCGAGATGATTGCAGCTCTTAAAGTAGTAAAAGAACTAGGAGCTAGGATAGTAGGATTCGTAGACAAAAAAGACAGCGAACTAGACAAGCTATCTGACTGGTGCATATCCTACCCTATGAACGAACAAATTAAATTCTTTATGCTAGCAAACAAGCTCATGTTCGATGCAGGAGACTTCCCAGACTATGACTCTTACAATAAAGAGATGGAAGCCCATCTGGCAGACGGATTAATAAAAATAGAAAAGGAAGCTGACAAGTACGGCAAAAAATTCGCTAAGAAAAAGTATAAATACTGCAAAAAACACCCAGAAATGCCACATTACTTCGTGGGAAGTGGAGCACAATGGGGAGCTACCTATTCCTATGCTATGTGCTACTGGGAAGAACAACTTTGGCTCAGAACTAGGGCTATTACCGCTCCTGAATTCTTCCACGGCATGTTGGAAGTAATAGAGGCTGAAACCCCTGTTACCCTCTTTATATCAGAAGATGAGCAGAGAAAACTAGGCGAAAGAGTGGCGAACTTCCTACCTATGGTCTGCAAAAACTACAACATCATAGATACAAAGGACTACCCTATAGAAGGAATCAGCGAAAAATACAGGGGAAGCATATCCCACCTCATCATCAGAGCCATCTGCGCTAGGATAGACGTACACATGGAAAAAGAATTTAGACACCCACTAGATATTAGACGTTATTATAGACAATTTGATTACTAAACACTTGGGCATGATATATTTTTAACAAATACATTATCATAGCTTAGGATGAGAAAAAACTTTTCCTACTATGATTGTAGATATAATCACGAAGTATTTTTTTGAAAGGAGTCAAAAATGAAAAACACATTTAAAAAATCCACATCTTTACTACTAGTCCTTATGCTTATTATGGTCCTGCGGACCTAAAGAAGAAGGCAAAAAAGAAGAACCTAAGCAAGAAGCTAAAAAGGAAGTATCACAGGAAAAGAAAGTAGAAGAAAATAAAGAAGAGGCTGAGCAAGTAGTAATCAAGTTTTTACATAAGTGGCCACAAGAGGAAAGAAAAGTTTACTTTGATGAAGTAATAGCAGCATTCGAAGCTGAAAATCCAGGAATCAAAATCCAATGACATCTTCTTCTCATGGAGTGGAGAGTTTGCTAAGAAGTTCATCCGTTCTGGTAACGCTTTTGACCTTACCATGTTTGTAGACGATGACCCAGCTTATAAAGACAGCATCATGGAAGCTGGATTCGAACCTTATTCACTAGATGGCAAGCTTTATGGTATTCCTTTTAGAATCGATGGTAAATTCTTCGTATACAACAAGCAAATCTTTGCCGATAACGGTCTAGAAGTACCTAAGACTTGGGATGAGTTCTTGGCAGTTTGTGAGTCTTTGAAAAATGCTGGTATCACTCCTATAAGTCTTGGAAACATCCACCCTTGGGCTGGTTGTCACTGGATTACAGGACTAAACCAAAAAATGGTTCCTGACGACGTAAGAGCTAAAGACTACCTAGCAGAGAGTGGCGAATATACTGACCCTGGTTATGTAAAAGCCCTAGATATGTTAAAAGAGTTAAATGACAAGGGCTACTTCAACATGGGTGTAAACTCTACTGAGCACAATATGTCAAATGAAATGTTCTACGCTGGTCAATCAGCTATGACTTATATCGAAATCGTCGAGTTCCAAGAAGTACAAGACAAAATGGGCGATAACTGGGGTTCCTTCCCTATGCCTGCTACTGATGGTCCTGGAACACAGTCATTTATAGTAGGTGCTCCTGATGGATTCATGGTATCAGCTAAGACTGCACATCCAGAAGAAGCAATCATGTTCCTTAAATTCTTAACAAATGCAGAAAACTCAGCTAAGATGGTAGCTATGCTTGGATGGCCAAGTACCACTAAGGGTGCTGTAAATACTGAAAACTCACTTCCTGCCCTTGTAGACGGAATGAAGCAAATCACCGAAGCTACTGGTATGGCTCTTTGGTTAGATACTGATATAAACATCAAGATTTCAGATGTTTACCTACCAGGTATCCAAGAACTATTCAATGGAGATAAAACTTCAGAAGAACTTATGAAGGAAGTTAGGGCTATAGCAGAACAAGTAAAAGCAGAAGCTAAATAATTTTTTCACAATGTAAAATAAAGGATGGCAGTAAGATTTAAGCTCTACTGTCATCCTCTCTATAGCCTTTATTTTTATGTTTCCTGCGCTACTTATAATATTAGTTTTTATCTATTTCCCAATAGTACAAAACTTTTTTTATAGCCTTTATAGATGGAGCAGCTTTTCGCCTAGCAAGGATTATGTAGGATTTACCCACTACGCTAGACTTTTCAAAGAGCCTATATTCTATCAAGCACTCAAAAACAACATATTATATTGCCTATTCTCTATAGTTTTCCAAGTAGGTTTCGGACTCATTTTCGCAGCCATCTTAGAAGACAAGGCATTTAGAGGATATCAATCATTTTTTAGAACAGTTTATTTCATGCCTAGCGTTATTTCAATCACAGTAATAGGACTTTTGTTCCAACTCATTTACAATCCAAACATAGGACTTTTAAATAAATTCTTGATAGCCATAGGAAGGCAGAACTGGGCTCATGCATGGCTAGGAGAAAAAGGCACCGCCATATATAGCGTCATAGCAGTTTCACAGTGGCAATACATCGGCTACATCATGCTCCTCTTCCTAGTAGCCATACAAAAAATACCTGACAGCATATATGAATCTGCCCTAATAGATGGTGCTGGAGCATGGCAAAAATTTTGGTATATAACTGTTCCACAGGTAAAGAGAACTATAGTATTATCTAGCATACTTACCATCATAGGTGGATTCAAGGTCTTCAACGAAATCTATGTTATGACTTCTGGAGGTCCAGGTCATGCTACAGAGGTACTAGCTTCCTATATGTACCGTTCAGGATTTAGAAACGACGAAATGGGATACGCTTCAGCCATAGCGAGCGTTATATTTGTAATCACATTTATAATTACCCTAGCACAGCTTAAGGCTTCGGATGATAAGGAATAGGGGGTGGCTATAATGAAAAAGAAATTAAAAAAACTAACAGTTGGCAAGGTCATAGTTTTCATTATTTTGTGCCTGTTTGCCTTTACTATTATCTATCCCCTAATATGGATGGTTCTAAGTGGATTCAAGGATAATCAAGGACTTTTTATGGACACATGGGGACTACCTGATATGTTCCGTTGGGGAAATTATACCAAGGCTTGGAGAAACGGTATCGGTAGGTACTTCTTTAACTCTATCTTCGTAACCTTAGTCTCAGTAGCCCTTACCCTATTCATAAGTACAGCTTGTTCCTTCGCCTTGAGCAGGCTGGATTTCAAAGGACAAAAAGCCCTACTCGTATTCGTAGTCGGAGGACTTATGCTTTCCCCACAGGTCAGTCTTATATCGCTTTATAAGACTCTCCAATCCATAGGCATATACAACACTAGATGGGCACTAATCATACCTTACGTAGCATATAGGCTGCCATTTACCATCTTCCTAATTCGCTCCTACATGATTTCCCTACCTAGGGACTTCGAGGATTCAGCTTATATAGATGGTTGCTCCGTTTGGCAGGTCTATACCAAGATTATCGTACCTATGAGCAAACCTATACTGGCTACATCAGCCATGTTCGCAGCTATGTCATGCTGGAACGAGTTTATGTTTGCCTTAGTATTCATAGAAAGTGACGCACTAAAAACCATACCAGTCGGAATGATGAACTTACGAAGCACCCTTAGCACAGAATGGACGGTACTCCTCGCAGGACTTACCCTCTCAATGCTCCCAATGGTAGTGCTATACCTAGTCTTCCAAAAACAATTCGTACGAGGAATAACATCGGGAGGTATAAAAGGCTAACGAGTAGCGGTAGCGCTCGTTGGGCAAAGAAGGTCACAAGCTAAGAGGTGACGTAAAAAAATAGCCCTTCGACTGCCTAGCCAGTATCGGTAGAAAAATAATGAATGAGATAATTTCTAGGTAGGGTATTGCTGAAGGCAATATCCCACCCCGAAAGCTATTGTGAAGCAATCAGCGAAAGGGGAATACTTTTAAGCATTTGTTTTACAATATATACGCTATAAATGTGAACCTAGATATTTTCTCTTAAAAAACAAAGGAAAAAATAAAATGTTAGAACAAAAAATAAAAACCTACGCAACAGAGCTTGCAGATTACACAGCTAAAATCAGAAACCACCTAAGAGAAAACCCTGAACTCTCAGGCGAAGAAATAGAAACTTCCAAATTCTTAAAAGCTGAAGTAGAAAAACTAGGCTTCGAAATAGTAGAAGTAGAAGGCACAGGCTTTATAGGAGTTTTTGATACAGGTAGAGAGGGCAAGACCATAGCACTCAGGACAGACATAGATGCCCTACCTGTAAACGAAAGCAAAAACAATATGAAGCAAGCAAAATTGGTAACTTCAAACGTCGAAGGCAAGATGCATGCCTGTGGACATGATGGACATATGTCTATATCACTCACTGCAGCTAAGGTCATTAAAAAACTAGCTGATGAAGGCGAGATAAACGGTCGCTACCTCTTCATCTTCGAAGAAGGCGAAGAGATAGGCTGTGGAATCAGAGCCATGTGTGATGGTCTGCGCAAATTCGACAAGATAGATGCAGTTTACGGCAACCACATCTTCTCCTACATAGACCAAGGCAAGTTCGGTGTAGAAGCAGGCGCTAGAATGGCAGCAGATAGGATAGTAGACTTTACCGTCATAGGTAGGGGTGGACACGGTTCCAGACCAGACCTAGCTAGGAATCCACTCTTTGCAGCAGTAGAAATCCTAAGCAATATTGCCACTGCTTGGCCTAACCAACTAGATGTAGACAAAATCGCCACCCTTGGTATAGCCCAGCTAAACTGTGGAAGGGCAAACAATGTATTTGCAGATACAGCCCACTGCGCTGGTACCATCAGATACTTCGACCACGAACAAGGCAAAAAAGCTACAGCCCTAGTGAAAAAGGTAGCTACCCATGTAGCAGCAGCCCACGATTGCACAGTAGACTTCCACCCTAAAATGGATTCTGATGGACATGTGGTATACAATGACCCAAAACTAGCTGAAATAGCTAAAAACGCTGTTATTAAGCACTTTGGTGAAGATACACTAGATGACTACCTTCCTTTTGGTTCAGAAACTTTCTCCCTTTATTCGGAAGAATACCCATCTATGTTCTCATTTATAGGTATTAAAAACGAAGAAAAAGGTATGACAGCAGACCACCATACCGAGGAGTTTGATTATGAACTTAAACCACTTACAGACGCAGTCGTCCTAATGGTGCAGTTTGCAGTTGATTTTATGCATAAATAAATTTAAGTTTTCACAAGTGAACGTGAGATTAAAAAAATAATATGCTTTTAGCAGCGAAAGAAAAAATTTTCACTTTTTTGCGTGAGCGCCACAGGGATGTGGTGCTAGGAGATATAAGTCACGGATGACGATTATCGACGTTAGCAAAAATGAAAATTTTAACAGCTGCGTTAAAAAAGCATCGTATTTTTTTACTCCACGTTCACGACCTGCTTATTGAACCTATACATCAAATACGAACTTGTAAAAATAATAACATATCCGATTATAGAAAGCATACCAGGGTACTGACCGAAGAATATCACACTAAAGATAGCCGAAAACACCACCCCTGTGTAATTATAAATAGATATTTCTTTCGCTGCCGCATACTTATAAGCAAAGGTAGCACCAAGCTGACCTACAGTCGCAAACACCCCAGCCAAAACTAGCATAAGTACCTGATAAGAACTCATAGACTCAAAGGTAAATAAGGTATATGGAGTAATTACCACAAAACCAAAAAGAGCAAAGTAAAACACAGTAACTATAGGCTGTATCTTACCACCAAGCACCCTTAGCATGGTATAAGCTCCAGCAGCAAAAATCGCCCCCAAAAGAGCTATTCCATATGGTAAGACCTCAATAGAAAAAGATGGTCTAGCTACTAAAATCACTCCAAAAAATGCTAGTACAATAAAGATTATATGCTCTTTTTTCATCTTCTCTTTTAAAAATATAGAACTAAAAATAAGCACAAAAAATGATGACATCTTACCTATAACCGTACTATCAGACAAAATCAAGTGGTCTATAGCCCAATAGGCAAACATCATACCAATAGTTCCAAAAATACACCTTAGAAGCAAGGGCTTCCAAGTGGTTTTTATACTCATATTTATCTTATTCGCCTTAAGTAATACAAAGGTCACAACCATGATGATGAAACTTCTAAAAACTACCTTTTGCATTACAGGAAGGTCTCCTGCCTTCTTTAGAAACACACCCATGAGAGCGAATCCAAAGGCAGATATTATCATAAAAAGTATTCCTTTTTTTAACTTTGACATCAAAAACCTCACTTCCATGCTATATCTTAGCACAAAAATGAGGTCTTTTCTATCTTTTTCTTGCATTGAATAAATATATCCTACTCAAGTCCCATATATAGAAGCCAAGCAATCTTTAAATCCTTAGAGACTTAAAACATTTTCATATCAAAGTATGAGTTCAGTACCTACTTCCCCATCTTTGAAATATTTTTCTAAATCTGTAGGCTCAAATACCCCTCTATTAGTAACGACCTTCTTAACTAGCTCAGGCGGAGTCACGTCAAATGCTGGATAATAGCCATGCACCGTCTTATCACCCACTCTAACACCCATGGCTTGAAGGGTAAACTCCGGATCCCTCATCTCTATCTTAACAGTATCAATAGTCGGATGTCCGAAGTCTGGTGCACCAGTTACGTAATAAGGTACGCCATAGTGCTTAGCTACTATAGCAGTGTTGCAAGTACCTACCTTATTTACTATGTGACCATCTAGGCAAATAGCATCTGCAGCTGTAGTAAATAAGTCTATTTTTTCATTCGCAAAGACAAAGGCCGGCATACCATCAGTGATGACTGTAGTCTTATTTCCCATACCTGCCGCTACAGTTGCAGTAAGCCTACCACCTTGGAAATAAGGTCTAGTCTCATTTACATAAACGCTGATATCCTTACCTGCATTATTTGCCACCTTAAGCATCTGACCCACTATGGTCTCAGCGAAGCAATAAGTCATGATATTTCCTTTGTTAGGGAAGAACTCTACGAAGTTCTCAGCTATTTTATATACCTCTTTATATCTTCTATTAGTCATGGCTACGGCCTGTTCAAAGACTGCATCTACTACATTCTTACCAGAAGCCATAGCTTCCTTCGCTGTATCTAAGCACTCAGCCGTAACATTAAGCATCCTCTTAGTCGTAGTCGGTCTTGCATGTGAAATCGTATCAGCCGCTTTTTCCAAGAAGGCTATCTGTTCTTTTTCACCCTTATCTTTACACTCATAGGCAGCTAGTACCATACCCATGGTTGCAGCTGTATAAGGTCCAGCACTCTGTGTAACCATATCGGTAATAGCCTGCGCAACCTCTTTATGACTAAAGCACTCCTCATATCTCACCGTAGTAGGATACACTCGTCTATCTAAAATCCTAACCCTTCCATCCTCATACCAAGCTACATTTTCAAACCTAAGCATAAAGGACAAGCCTTCATCATATCTAATCATCTCTACCTCCTAATTAAAGTAATAAATTCTTCTTTAAAACCCTTCCCAATCTATCCAAACTCTCCTTAATAACATGGCTAGGTGCAGCAAGATTTATCCTCTCAAAGCCACTTCCAGCACTTCCAAAAATATAACCTTCATCAAAGAAAACTTGAGCCTTCTTGCACATAAATTCTTCAATCTGTTCATCACTCATAGCAAGGCTTCTAAAATCTATCCATTGCAAATATGTACCCTCTATAAGCGGAGCCTTTATCTGTGGAAACTCTCTAGCAAAGAAATCATGAACTATGTGCTGGTTAGTATCTATCAGTTCTAAACACTCCTCCAACCACCTATCACACTTGCTATATGCTAACTCACAAGCCTTGTAGCCTAGAGCTGTAGCAGGTGCTTGTGCAAACTTCCATAGGTAGTCAGCAAAGTCCTTCCTAAGAACTTCATTCTTTATGATGATATTACTCATACCCATACCAGCCAGATTAAAAGTCTTAGAAGGAGCTGTCATAGTAATAGTCCTTTCAGCCAATTCATCAGATAAGGTCTGGATGACAGTGTGCTTATATGATGGCATTATCAAATCAAAATGAATTTCATCCGATATAAGCAGTAGGTCATATTTTAAAACTATTCGCTCTATTTCCCTTAGCTCTTCCCTAGTCCATACCCTGCCTACTGGATTATGCGGACTGCAAAGTAACAAAACTTTGTTTTCATCTCTAGCAGCCACTTCTTCGAATTTATCAAAGTCAATAGTATAATAGTTGTTTTCATCACAGAGCAAAGGACAGTCTACAAGTCTTCTCTCATTAGCTTCTACAGCTACATAAAAAGGATAGTATACAGGTGTAAAAAGAATTACACCCTCTCCCTTTTTACTAAAACACTGTATAGCACTAAATATAGCAGGTACTACCCCACCTGAATTCACTATCCATTCTTTTTCTATATCAAAATCATGTCGTCTCTTCATAAAATCCACTACAACTTGCCTATATTCATCAGTTGCAGTAGTATAACCTAAAACTACTTCATCCAAATATTCCTTAAGTCCTTCTATAAGCTCAGGTGGATTCTTTAGCTCCATATCAGCCACTGAAAGCGGCACCACATCAGCTGCCACCTCAGAGTTTTTATCATACATATCCTTCCACTTAATAGAGCCTTGACTCCTCCTATTTACCACCGTATGGAAATCGTACATTTAGCCTCTCCTATTCATAAATTAAACCTAATATCAGTCTATAATTATCTATATTAACTGTCAAGTAGAGATTTTAGCTTTATATATAAAATAGCCTGTGTCTAGAAAACTAAACACAGGCTGATTAAAAGCTATCTATTATTTAAAGTTATACTCTGTAACTATCTTATCTCTACCAGTTGTTTGGTCTAAGAAATACTCATAATTACTAATTCCTAGATAAGAACCAGCAATATTGTAAACATCAGTCCAACCAAGAGTTTGAAGCGCTCTAATTACATTGTAAGATCTTTGTGATGAACGACAGTGGAAGTACACTGGTCTATCCTTAGGAATTTCATCAAGTCTTTGTCTAAACTCTGACATAGGAATGTTTATAGCATTTACAAGGTGTCCTCTATCCCACTCAGCTTTTTCCCTTACATCTACTATGCAAGCACCGCTCTCTACTAGTCCACGAACTGCTGTAACAGGTACTTGTTTAACATCTTCATGCATTAGGTTAAGAGCTACTAACGCTGTATGGTTTACTACGTCTTTAGCTGTTCCGAAGTATGGTGAGTAGCAAAGCTCAAGCTCTTTTAAGTCTTCAAGTGTACCACCCATGTAAATCATAGTAGCAATAACGTCGATACGCTTGTCTACATTTCCTTTACCTACTGCTTGTGCACCTAAGATCTTTCCTGTAGGTACTTCGTAGATGAGTTTGAAGAATAGCGGGTTAGCTTCTGGCATAAGTCCTACCTTATCTCCAGGGATGGTATAAGCTATATCATAGTTGTATCCTTCTCTCTTACAATCTTTTTCATTAATACCAGTATTAGCCACATTTATTCCAAATAGGTGGATACAGCTAGAACCGATAACACCTTTGTTGTTGTGGTATTCGCCAAACATATGGCTGGCAGCTGCTCTCGCTTGACGCTGTGCTGGACCAGCAAG
>PDWI01006353.1_pt1 | contig 14871 bp, 13 predicted proteins | sample 1430891 | NCBI WGS metagenome assembly PDWI01 (sample SAMN01162508, study PRJNA174530) | Oral metagenome, whole genome shotgun sequencing project. | biome: Marine environment; feature: Marine mammal; material: Swab sample of the gingival sulcus; isolation source: swab sample of gingival sulcus... | reverse complement strand
AATACTTATAGTGAAAGTGAATTACATAGAATTATTAAGGAGTATGGCGAAGAGCGTTGGGCAAAACGCATAGCTGAATTCATTGTCAAGGCTCGAAATGAGAAAAGTATTAAAACCACTTTTGAATTGCTTGACATTATAGAAAAGGCGATACCGAAAGCGGTACGGCAAAAAGCTGGTCATACAGGGAAGAGAACTTTTCAGGCGATTAGAATAGCGGTCAATGATGAATTGCAGATTATTGAAAGCACTATTGATAAAGCAGTCGAACGTTTAAATAGTGGCGGCCGCATTGTTATTATTAGTTTTCATTCGCTAGAAGATAGGATAGTAAAGCACGCGTTTAAAAAACATACCTTGCATTGTATCTGTCCACCTGAACTGCCCATTTGTCAATGTGAGCAAGTTCAAAAGTTGAAAATATTAAGCAAAAAACCAATTCTGCCTAGTGTGAGCGAAATCGCCACAAACCCGAGGGCAAGGAGTGCCAAACTGAGAGTTGCAGAACGCGTTTAAGGAGAAATAGATGTCGACAGTCAAGAAATACGAATATACTTTCGCTGAAGAGGAGATTAAGGCGAAAAGAAAAAAAGCTGAAGTTATTACATTACGGCGTAAGGAAAAACAGTCATTCTTTAAAATCCTAGTCAATTTTATTAGTAACATTTTGCCGCATACTATTTTGATTTTAGTAATTACAGCTTTTGCACTTCTTTATCTGTCGCGCTGGGCGGAGTATAATAGTTTACAGTTAGAAATTTTCGAGATTAGCCAGTTGAATAAAGAATATGTGAAAACAATTCGCAGCTTAGAAGTTAGGCGCGATGCCAACTGTGGAATAGAAGCATTGGAAACGTACGCTGCAGATGAACTAGGGATGATAGTAGCTGACGAAAAACACAAGGTACTACTTGTCAGCAATGATTATTACTTTGTCGATAATACAATAGCATTTAAGCATTCTAACGACGATTATACATTAGTAGATGACGCTGAAGATTTTGTTTTAGCAAATGATGAATCCAGAAAATAAATTCTGGATTTTTTGCTCTAATCACTTATAATTTTCATTTTTTTTTGATATACTAAATTGTTAGTAATTATTTGATGAATAGTTACATGAATAGTTACTTATAAATAAAAAGGTATTAACATATGAGAAAAAACAAAAAAAGACTACGTCTAGTCTTTACAATTATATTATTGTTATTTGTGATTATTGCCTTCCGTTTATTTCAATTGCAAATTGTCGATTATCAAAAGATTCAAAATGAGTCGACAAAATTATTGCAAAGGAATTTTGAACTGAAAGCAGAGCGTGGTGATATTGTCGATAGGAATGGTGCACCGCTCGCTTATAGCAAGGAGCAGACAGCGCTTTATTACCATAAAAATCTTTCTGAAGATGTCGATGCAGAGATAGACTTGTTGTTTAATTCTTATAGTGCATTTGATGTAGAAGAAGTTAAAACAAAAATTAAAGAGAGTGAAGCAGAAAAGTTAATTATCATTGACGATGTCGACGCTGACTATATCGATGTTGTTAGAGCCTTAGAACCGCCTGCATTTCGCCTACAAAAGCGCAATGTTAGAATTTACCCTAATGGTAGTTTGGCATCGCAGATTTTGGGTTTTACAGAAATGGGTGGTAAGGGCATCAATGGTATAGAGTACAGTTGTAATGATTATTTAGCTGGCAAGTCAGGTGGTCTTAAAGTTAAGACAGATAGAGACGGGCGTCGTATAGCTAGTGCTGAACCAGATTTAGAACCTGCCATTAATGGAAATAAGGTTGTATTAACTATAGATTCAACGATACAGCTTTATCTTGAAAAAGCAATCAAGGCGGGTTTTGAAGTGTCAAATGCCGATAAAGTAATGGCTATTATGCAAGATGCGCGTAATGGCGATATTTTGGCAATGGCATCTTTTCCCGATTATGATCCTAATAAACGTTTAAAAGCGATTTATGATGTGCAAGAATCTCAAGTTGAAAATAAAACAGAAGAACAAAGTGATTATGATATTATGTCAAAATATTGGCGAAATCCTGTGGTCGAAGAACTGTATGAACCTGGTTCAACGTTTAAAATTTTCACGGGAATGTTGGGATTAGAAGAAAATGCAACTTATAATGATAAGCAATATTATTGTGCTGGTAGTAAAGATGTTACTGGTGTTAATATCAGATGTTGGTTTCATAGTGGGCACGGCGAACAAAATTTAGTAAGAGGTTTTCAAAATTCTTGTAATGTCGTTTTTATGGATGTAATTGGCGCTATTGGCGCTAAAAGGACTTATGACTATATAAAAGCTTTTCAGCTCGATAAAAAAAGTGATATTAAATTAAACGGTGAAGCATCTCCACTTTTGACACCTTTGGACAAGTTGCAGCCAGTTGATTTAGCGCGTATTGGTTTTGGACATAATGTGTCTTTAACGCCTTTGCAGATGATGAAAGTATTATCGGTAGTGGCGAGTGGTGGTGAACTTTATCAACCGCGCTTAGTAAAGGCAATTTATGATGAAAATGGTGATTTAATTGAAGAATTTCCTGTCCGCGCTCAAGGTCAGGTTATTTCTAGTGAGGTCGCTAATAACGTCCTTCATATTTTGGAATCAGTAGTAACAGATGGCTCGGGACGTAATGCCTATATTCCTGGTTATAGAATTGCTGGTAAAACGGGAACAAGTGTAAAAATTATTAATGGACAATATTTGGACGAGAGTAAGGTCTATTCTTCTTTTGCTGCCATAGTACCAGTCGATAAACCGAGGTTTAATCTTTTAGTAATTGTCGATGAACCAAAAACAAAAAATATTCATGGTTCGACGGTTGCTACACCGATTGCGCGTGAAATTATTAGTAATGTTTTACATTATCTAAAGATTGACCCAGCGGATAATTTACAACATAATATGGTGAGTGCGCCGCAGATTATTGGCAAAACACTTCAACAGGCAAAAATAGATGCTGAAAGTTTGGGTATCACTTTGGTTAATAACAATGGCGGTGAAGAACAAGAGAGTGATTTGGAGAAAATGATAGTGAAACAATATCCACTTTCTGGTACGTTAATTAGTAGTGGTAGTGGTACAATTTATTATGAGCTACAAGCTGAATAAAAAGGGATAAAATGAAAGTTACGGTAAAAGAATTTGCTGCTTGGTGCGGGGCGTCAAGTGTTATAAATGATAATATAACAGGTGTGAAAATTGATTCGCGAAAAATTGAGAAGGGCGACGCTTTTTTTGCGCTTAAAGGGGAACATGTCAATGGTGAGGACTATGCTTTAGAGGCGCTTGCTAAAGGTGCTAGTTTGGCAGTAGTAAGTGAGGAATTCCCTAGTGATGTAGAGCGTTTGATTAAAGTCAAGGATGTACAGTATGCTTTGCAAGAGGCGGCTAAATATTATCGCCAAAGCTTGAAAATAAAGATCATAGCAATTACTGGGTCTGTTGGTAAAACGACGACCAAGGAGATTATGAAAGCGGTACTAAGTCAGAAATATACTGTTTTTGCCAGCGAGGGTAATTTTAATAATGAAATTGGCTTACCCTTAATGGTATTTAAGTTAAATGATAGTTATCGTTTGGCAGTCTTGGAAATGGGTATGAGTGCCTACGGTGAAATTAAACGCTTGTGCGATATTGCTCGCCCTGAAATCGCTGTAATTACGAATATTGGCACCGCACATATAGAGTTTTTTGGCAGTAGGGAAAATATTGCTAAAGCTAAATTTGAAATGGTGGAATTTTTATCTCGTGATGATGTGCTCGTTTTAAATGCTAATGATGATATTTTATATTCTTATGTTAATGATAAGTTTAAGATGATAAAGGTTGGTAAAAACACAAATATTAGCGCGGATAAGATAGAAATTAGTAGCGTGGGTACAATATTTGATTTATGTTTAAACGCTGAAAAAACGCGGGTAAGTATGCCTTTATATGGTAGGCATAATGTCGATAATGCACTATTAACTGTCGCTGTAGCAGATGTTTTAGCTATGGATATGGCGTCGATTAAAGCAGGCTTACTTGCGACTAAATCAGAGAAGATGCGCTTTGAAATCGTCGATGATATGGATATTATTTTTGTTAATGATGCTTATAATTCTAGTTATGATTCGATTATCGCCAGTGTAGATACATGGATTACACTTGATTTTGGTAAAAATTATTTGGTTTTAGGCGATGTACTAGAATGTGGCGATTTGAGTGCTGATTTGCATAAGAACATTGGGCTGGTATTAAATCAGTATTGTTTGGATAAGATAATTTTCGTTGGCGATGCAATGCATTATGCTTATCGAGAGTATCAGGGGAATAAAGCCTACTTTAAAACTTATGCGGGTATTGCCGACTTGCTTTTGGCTGAAAAAGAGCAAATCGATAGCGTGTTATTAAAGGGGTCGCGGGGAATTTGTTTAGAAAAAGTTTTGGAAGAATATCGCGATAGATTGATAGAATAATTAGTGAGGGAATAATGTTGAGAATGTTAATTGCTTTTTTATTAGGCTTGATTATTGCATTGGTGGCAGGGCCTTTATGGATACCTTTTTTTCGTCGTTTAAAATTTGGTCAATATATTAGAGAAGATGGTCCACAAGCGCATTTAGCCAAGCAGGGAACGCCAACTTTTGGCGGGGCGATTTTTTTAAGCTCTATGCTCGTGGCTAGTATAGCGCTACATTTGAATAATACCAATGTCTTAAGCGTGATTACAATGACTTTGGGTTTTGCTTTTGTCGGTTTAGTTGACGACTATATTATCGTCGTAAAAAAAGATAATAGGGGATTAAAGCCTGCTCATAAAATGTTGGCATTTTTAGTTCTATCCTTAGTTTTTTATGGACTTTTTTTTCGCATGCATATTTCACATTTTTATGGCGATTTATTTCAATTATCGGGCATAGCTTGGCTATTGGTTTTTGTTTTTATCACACTTGCTACGACCAATGCTACCAATTTAACCGATGGTATCGATGGTCTTTGTGGCTCTGTTACTCTAGTAGTTAGTCTATTTTTTAGCCTATTAGCATATAGGCAGGAGCTTACTATGCTAATGGAATTTAATTTAGTTTTTAGTGGTGCCTTGATTGCTTATTTAGTTTATAATTGGCATCCAGCTAAGGTTTTTATGGGAGATATGGGCTCTTTGGCGATAGGTGCTTATGTCGTTGCCAATGCGACGATTTTAGGTATAGAATGGTTTATTCCGATTTTTGGTTTTGTCTATTTGGCAGAAACCGTTAGTGTTATTTTACAAGTGTTTTCATTTAAAACGACAGGCAAAAGAATTTTTAAAATGGCACCAATACATCACCATTTTGAAGCAGTAGGCTGGAGCGAGAAACAGATAGTGTTTCGTTTTACTGGATTAACTTTAGTTTTATCGTTGCTTACATTATTTCTATGCAAGTAGATATAATGTAATTATTTGGTTAACCCACGTTGTCATACAGAGGAGCTAAGCAAAGTTATGAATATTAAGAATAAAAATATCTTGATTATTGGCATGGCGCGTTCGGGTAGGGAAGCGGCTCGTTTAGCCTTAGCAAAGGGCGCTAAAATCTATTTAGCTGATGCCAAAAAGGCGGAAGACTTAGAAGAGATTGCAGAGCTTAGCGAGTTAGCTGAAACTTGTTATTTTGCTACTGAACCGATTTTAGAATCTATCGATTTAATAGTCGTCAGTCCTGGCGTGCCGCCGAGTCTTAAGATTTTAAAAAAAGCGCGTGAGCGCGAGATAGAAATTCTTGTTGAAGTTGAATTTGCTATGCGCTTTGCTAAGGGAAGATTTGTCGCTATCACAGGTACTAATGGTAAGACGACGACGACGGCTTTGACGGAGTATATGCTTAAGGCTGCTGGTAAACGCGCCTTTGCCTGTGGTAATATTGGTATTCCTTTAAGTAAAATTGTGCGTGAATATAATTTTGTTGATACTATTTATATTTTAGAAATGAGTAGTTATCAGCTAGAATATTGTCAAAATATTAGTCTTGATATTGGAGCGATATTAAATTTGACGCCCGACCATTTGGCGCGCCATCAAACGATGGAAAATTATTTAGCAGTTAAAGAAAAACTCTTACTTGCCGTTAAAGATAGTGAAAATATTATTTATAATCAAAATCAAGCTTGTTTTGAACAATTTAAACAAAAATATCCAGAAGCTTATTCCTTTGCTTTAGGACAAAAAGCGGATATTTATGTAATAGATGGGAAAATTATTAGCGCCAAGGATAATACTATTTTGTTAAAAAGCAGTGAGCTGCAAATAAGGGGCGAGCATAACGTTGAAAATGCCTTAGCGGCACTCGCTATTATTTTGCATTTAGATGTCGATTTATCATTGGCGATAGCGGCATTAAAACAATTTAAAGGCGTAGAACATAGAAATGAAATTGTCGGTTATTATAATAATATATTATTTATTAATGATTCTAAAGCGACGAATCCTGAATCGACAATTCCTGCGCTTAAAGCCTTGCAAAAACCGACTGTTTTGCTTGCAGGGGGAATGGATAAGCAGAGCGATTATAGCGTTTTATTGCCTTATATGCAAATGGTTACTCATACGGTACTTTATGGGGAAACGAAATATGATATTGCAAAAGTCTTAGCGAGCGCTAATAAAAATTATACGATTGTTGATGATTTGCCTGCGGCTGTGAGAACGGCTTTAGTAGAAGTTTCAGCAGAGGGAACGATTTTACTTTCACCAGCTTCTGCAAGTTGGGACATGTATCCCAGTTTTGAACATAGAGGGAATCATTTTAAATCAATTTTTTCTAGTCTTGAATAGAGGTTACAATGAAGATTAAAAATTTAAAGTTAGATTATTCACTACTTTTTGTCGTGTTGTCCTTGGTAATATTCGGTATTATTATGGTTTATTCAACTAGTTTTTATAAGTTTATTATTATTGGTCAAAATACAGAACAGTTATTGTATAGTGGCACCGTTTATGCTATTATTGGTTTTGTTGTGATGATGATAGCAATATTTTTTAATTATCAGCATTATCGTAAATTAATTCTATTGATTGCTATCGTAGCAGTAGTAGCTTCTGTTTTAGTTTTATTTTATGGCGTTAAAAGCGGGGGAGCAACGCGTTGGTTAGTAGTTCCTATCGTTAATATTGCTTTTATGCCATCGGAGTTGACGAAAATCAGTTTGATTTTTATTGCGGCATATTTTATCGATGGTGCTGGTAAGCGTGTGAAAGAATTTCGTCACTTTTTCATTATGATGATGATTATTTTGGCATTTGCTGGTTTGACAGCTTTACAAAAAGATTTGTCGACTTCTTCGATGATGTTGGTATTAGTTTTGCTTATGATGTTTGTTGGCGGTGCTAACATTTTTTATTTGATTTCTTTAGGAGTGATAGGCGGGGGTGTTTTTAAAATTTATTTATCAATTTTCCCTTATTCTATGCGCAGGATAAATATTTGGCTTTCTACTTTGCAAGATAGAACTTATACATATGCTGATAAGAATTATCAAATAATTCATTCGCTTTACGCCGTTGGTTCGGGCGGACTTTTTGGTAAGGGATTGGGAAAAGGAGAACTTAAATTTTTGCGTTTACCCGAAGCGAATACGGATTTTATTTTTGCGATTATTTGTGAGGAGCTTGGCTTTTTGGGCGCTATATTGGTTTTGTTGGCGTTTATATTTATTATTTATAGAATTTTTAAAATTGCGGTAGCTGCACCTGATAAATTTGGCTTTTGTATTGCCAGTGGTGTAGGTATTTTGATCGCTTTACATACGGTGATAAATATTGGTGTAGTGATTAATTTATTGCCTACGACTGGTATTACCTTGCCATTTATTTCTAAGGGCGGTTCCTCTTTAATTATGTTAATGTTTTTAGTAGGGGTAGTTTTAAATATTTCATTACAATCTCAACATAAGGAGCTTATTGAATGAGAGTTATATTGACAGGTGGTGGTACAGGTGGACATATTTATCCAGCGATTGCTATCGCCAAGAGAATTCGGATAGCGATACCAGATGCCAATATCTTATATGTTGGCGGTAAGCATGGTTTAGAAACGGATATTGTTAAAAATGAGAGAATAGCATTTCAAGGGATACATGTAAAACCCTTTGACAGAAAAAATATATGGAAGCGTATACAGGCTTATTTTGTGTTACTATTTGCATTTATTGAATCAATTATTCTTATTAAGAAATTCAAACCTGATTTGGTAATTGGTACTGGCGGTTATGTCAGTGGTCCCGTCGTTATGATGGCGTCTTTTCTTGGTGTTGATACGATGATACATGAGCAAAACGCTGTTCCTGGTATGACGACTAAACATTTAGCGAAAAGAGCGAAGAAAGTTTTTATCAGTTATAAAGAATCTATTCCTTATTTTAAGAGTAGTAATAATCTTTTTTACACAGGTGTGCCTATACGTGAACAGTTTATTAATTATGATAGAGCGAAAGCGCGACAAAAATATGGTTTAGGCGAAGATGATATTTTATTGCTTTCTATGGGTGGAAGTAATGGTGCTAAAATGATTAATAATCTTGCAAAACAGTTAATTAATAATCTGGATAAGAGAAAAAATCTTTATTATATTCATTTGACTGGTAAGCGCTTTTATGAAGATTTTTGGCAGGGAGAACAGAGTGACTTTGATAATGAGCAATTAAAAATATTGCCTTATAGCGATGATATGCCTAATTTACTTTTAGCTTCTGATTTAGTTGTTAGTAGGGCGGGTGCCTTATCTTTAGCTGAATTTAAGGCGGTTAAATTGCCAGCGGTACTAATACCTTCACCTAATGTTGCCGATAATCATCAGATGATAAATGCTAAGGTTTTTGAAAAAAATGGTTCAGCTATTGTTATCGATGAGCAAAAGTTTAGTGAAAAAGAACTTTTAGATAAGGTTATGACAATTATAGATAATCCAGAGCAGTTAAAAAATATGCGCGATAATTATGGCGATGAAATTGGTGAGAATGCCTTAAATACGATTATGTCGATGATTTTTTCTTATAGTTTAAGGTGATTATTAAAACAGGTTGTTTGCGGAATGAAATGATGTAAGTGTTTTATAGTTTATCATTAAATATTTACTTTCACGCTGTCATTCAGAGATGAAGGCGTAGGAATCTTAGTGTGAAAGTATCAAGCGATGTTATTTTAAGTTTCAAAGTAACATAAAGAACTTACGGTTTGCTTAGTATGGCTATATACGATGAGGTAATAATGAAAAAATTGCAAATTTTGCTATTTGTATTAGTCTTGATTTTTCTCTTGAGTTTTACACCTTTAGCAAATGTTAAAAATGTTAGTATTAATGGTGAATTAAATAACAAGCATAGTATAGCAAAAATGCTAAAGGGCAAGAATTTTTTTTGGACTAGTGCCAAAGCAATGTCTGAATTAATAGAAGTTGATAAGATGTATGATACAGCAAAAGTTAGTAAAACTATCACTATGGATGTAGAGATTGAATTGGTAGAAAGAGCAGCATTTATTGCGATTAAAAGTGGGGCTTATTATGTTGTTATCGATGCTTATGGTGTTGTTTTATCGCTTTCAGAAACAGCAGATGCACCCTATGTGATTGAAGGTTTTACAGTGACATCAGCAGTGCTTGGCGAAGCCCTAGTCGCCGATGAGATGCAATTAATAGAGCGAGCTGTACAAATAGTTTATATGTATCAAAGTCATACGGATTATTTGCCTAAAGTTTCCCTAGTAGATGGTGAGATTATTCAAGATATGGGTGATATAAAAGTTAATTATGGAATGGCTAGCGATGTAGAATTGCAATTTAATCGCGCATTGGTTATTTATGAACATTTAATTGAGAATGGAGCAACTAGTGGAATTATTAATGTTACAGACCCTGAAAAACCATTCGTAGAGCCGATTAAGAGGTAGAAAGTGAGTAATAGTAAAAAAATTGCTTTGTTTTTTATTTGTATTTTTTTAGGTGTTCTAATAGGAGTACAATATAAAACAGTACAAAATAATTATTTGGCAGGAATTATGCCTAGCGTTCGTTCAGCGCAGTTGAAAACTGAAATCGAAAGCTTGCGGCAGGAAAATAGTCAGCTTAATCAAACGGTATTAGAATGTGAAAATAAACTAGCTAATCTTACTGCTAATGCCGATAGCGAAAGTGCCTTAATTGAGGCGTTAAAACTTCAATTAGCTAAGTATCGCTTACTTTCTGGCGTAACAGATGTCGTTGGTGAGGGAGTAATTATCACACTTGACGACGCGATAGAAGTAGAAGGAAATTTACAATTGCCTTTGAATATTATTGAAAATGAGCAATATATACAGCTTTTGGTTAATGAATTAGCCGCAGCTGGCGCTGAAGTTATGTCGATTAATGATCAACGTATCCTTTCCTTTAGTGAAATAAAAAGAGCTGGTAATCAATTGTACGTTAATGGTACAGAAATTAATAGCCCGATAGTGATAAAAGCGATAGGGAATAGTGAGGTGCTGGATAAGGCGATTACTGCTGAATTTGCCATCGGGCAACAACTGAGGACAATAGGCTTTCAACTCGATGTAAGACGAGTCGACCAATTAGATATATACAAATATAGTGATGCGATTAATTATCATTATGCTGAAATAGTGGAGGAGTAATTTTAGATTGACGATGAAGGATGTATTGCATTTAATTGCCTTTATTTTAATTGGCATTTTAGTGAGCTATCTTTTGCGAATACTTTTAGTGACAGCTCCTTTCACGGAAATGATAGAGTTAGAACAATTAATTTATAAAAGAGATGAACTTGTTATTGATAATTTAACTTTACAAAAGAAGATAGCGGAGCTAGAAGAAGATTTATCAAAAAATAAAGCCTTATTAGAGAATGATAGTGATAAGAAAAAAATGCAGGCAGATATAGCTTATTATGCTGCGTTAGCTGGTTGCACCCCTTTAGTGGGAGAAGGCGTAATTATTTTAGTGAACGACGCGGATAGACGTAAAAAAGCCGAAGATATGAATGTTTTATTAGTTCATGATAGTACGCTAAGTAATATTATTGGTGAATTGCGTTTGGCTGGCGCTGAGGCAATTGCCATTAATGATACAAGGATAATTTTTGGTTTATCTGATATTGTTTGTAGTGGACCAACAATTAATATCGACAACATCGATCATGCACCGCCTTTTGTAATTAGAGCAATTGGCGACAGGTACAAACTGCAGCGTTTTGTTAGTGCAGGGGAATCCTATACGCAGGGTTTAAAACGCTTTGGTTTGAAAGTAGAAATCAATCCTTGTCGGCAAGTGAAAGTCGATAGATATAATGGTGTTTCTAATTATCAATATGCTGAAGTTAAGGAGTAATTATGGTAATAGCATTAGTTGGTATAGTAATTGGCATAGCGATTGGTTTATATATACCTTTGGTTTTTTCAGGAGCCTTCGGCACCTATATTTCTGTTGTGATTTTGGCGACACTAGATACGATTTTTCGTGCTTTCGAAAAAGATTTAAAGCAAGATTTGAATTTGTTGGTAATGTTAAGTGAATATTTATTTGATATATCTTTAGTAATTTTATTAGTTTTCATGGGTAATAGACTAGGTTTACCACTTTATTATGCAGCGATTTTTGTTTTTGGTGTGCGCCTTTTTAATAGTGTAAAAGTAATGCGTTTATACATATTTGATAAAAATAAGCAAAAAAGTTAATTTTTTTGAAATTTATACTATATATTGTAGTGTTTTTGTGGTATAGTAACTATATAGCAAAATGATTCTTACTAAATTTAGGGGGGCTTCAAATGTTAGAGTTTGATATTGATATCAAGAATTTAACAAAAATTAAGGTTATTGGTGTTGGCGGTGGTGGCGGTAATGCTGTCAATAGAATGATAGAGACCAATATTGAAGGTGTACAATTTATCGCTGTTAATACGGATAAGCAGGCGCTTTATAGTTCGAATGCAGAGTATAAAATACAGATTGGTGAAAAGCTGACACGTGGCTTAGGTGCTGGCGCGAATCCAGAAGTGGGTGAGAAAGCAGCTGAGGAGAGTCGTGATGATATTTTTCAATCGTTACAAAACACGGATATGGTCTTTATTACTGCTGGTATGGGTGGCGGAACAGGTACTGGTGCAGCACCTGTCGTCGCTGAAATTGCGAAAGAAATGGGCATATTAACGGTTGGTGTAGTTACGAAACCGTTTACCTTTGAAGGTAAACGAAGAATGCAAAATGCTGAAAAAGGAATAGAAGAATTAAGAAAATGCGTTGATACTTTGGTTACAATTCCAAATGATAGATTATTGCAAGTTGTTGAAAAGCGTACATCCATTGTCGATGCTTTTAAGACGGCAGATGATGTATTGAGGCAAGGTGTACAAGGCATTACCGATACGATTACCAAACCAGGTCTCGTCAATCTTGATTTTGCGGATGTTAAATCGATTATGCAAGATAGTGGGCTTGCTCACATGGGTATTGGCAGGGCAACTGGTGAAAATCGTGCCGTTGAGGCGGCAAGACAAGCAATACAGTCTCCACTTTTAGAGTCATCTATTACTGGCTTAAAAGGTGTACTTTATAATGTTACTGGTGGTATGGATATGGCATTGCATGAAGTTAATGAGGCAGCTGAAGTAATTGCCGAATACGCTGATGCCGATGCAAATATTATCTATGGTAATGTTATTGATGAAACGATTAAAGATGAAATTATCGTTACCGTAATTGCGACTGGTTTTAGTGATCAATCTTTTGATGATATGTTTGTAGAAGAAGAATTAGCAGAACCAGAACCTGTGCCAGAGCAAACAAATACTCCAGCACCAGCTGTTCAACCGAAGACAGTTAACGATGATGAAGATTTTGATATTCCAACTTTCCTTAGAATGTCAAAATAAATAAGTTTTATATGATATTTATCCTCAGTTTTTATTCTGTGCCTTAGGCTAGAGAATAATAATTGAGGATTTTTTGTTGTTTTGATTAAAGTTTATTAAAATAACAAGTATTTTCTTTTAATAATCATAAATCTATGCCGATAATTTATATGGATATTTGGACGTTTATTGTATTTACTGGAGGAACAATTATGTTTAAAAAAGCTAACAATAAAACAAATAATGAACTGGCAGATGTAATCTTAAATATTAGAAATAAACCTAGTTTATCGGCATTATCCCGTAATAATGATACCAATTCTGTAATTATAAAGAATTTTTTTCAACAATATCTCGACCATTATGATGATATTGTAGAGATTGGAAAAAATAATTTTACGGTTGCGAGCAAAATGAGTTCCTTCAATGTAACTTTATTTCAATTAGCAACTGAGATTATGGATGAAGTATCGGAGATAAAAGAGAACTCTCGTTCATCACTTAATTCGGTGGAGTCAACGACGGAAAAAATTTCAGAAGTGACCACGGTTTTAGATGATTTTAGTGTAACTTTTGCCGATGTGGCGGTAGAGGCTAAAAATTTAATTGAATCAAATGAAGAAAACAAAAGAGCTTTGGACCATATTGCTGAGCAATCAGATCTAACCATTGATAAATCTAATTTGATGATGAGTAATATGACAGAACTAGAAAAATTATTACATGAAATCCGTTCTATCGTTGAGGGCGTTCGAAAAATTGCTGAACAAACTAATTTGTTGGCATTAAATGCCAGTATAGAAGCGGCACGTGCTGGTGAAGCTGGTAGAGGTTTTGCCGTTGTAGCAGAAGAAATCAGAGAACTTGCAGAAAATACTAAAAGTAATTTAGCGTCTATGGATAGTTTTACCGATGAAATTCTTAGTGCTTCACAAAAAAGTATGGATACTGTTAAAGCGACAATAGATGATATCAAAGAAATGAGTAATAATGTTGCATCGGTGCAAGCGTCCTTTAGCAATAGTCATGTTGTTTTAAATAATGTCGTTGAGAGTTCGGCGGCAATAGAAGAAATTCAGTCAGTTTTACATGAAGTTAGCGAGAGCGTAGGATTAATTCGTGAAAATTCACATAATAATGCAGAAAAAACGGAGGTATTAGCAGTACGTTCTGAAAAATTAAGCACTTTGGGTGAAGATATGACAGATATATTGGTTAAAGTTAAGGATATAACGCTGGCTACTGGTAAAGTTATGTCTAATAGTGAATATCGTTTTAAAAAGCAGGAGTTAATCGAGTATATGCAATCTGCTGTTGACTCACATAAAAAGTGGATTGAGAACTTAAAAGAAATTGCTAGAACAAAAGAAATTAAACCTTTACAGTTAGATGGTACGCAGTGTGCTTTTGGTTATTTTTATAATGCAATGACACCATCTACTCCTGAAGTTGAGGCGATTTGGAAGACGATTAATAGTAGCCATTTGGAACTACATAAACAAGGAGATTATATCTTTACTGCGATTAGAAGTGGTAATTATGGTAGTATGGATAATTACTTGGCAAAAGCTGATTCTTTATCGCGTGATGTAATTGATAAATTAGAGGGAATCATTAAAATCATTAGAGATAAATACTAAAGAAATGTGATTGTTTTAAACAATCTGTATTTGTTATATAGAGGAATTGAGTGACGTAGACATTTTAGCGCGGAATTAAGAAAAATCGTGTCATTCTCCGCGAACTAAACAGCGATGAGCAAAAATAGAATTTTGTGAAAATAAAATGCTTATATTTTGATTTTCGTAAAAGACTATTTTTATTGAGCGCGCTAGCGCGACGAGTGCAGTGTCGGAGACACGGAGCGAGTTCATCGCGTGACACCGTAGGAATCTTACGGCTTGTACTACTTAACTAAATTGTTATTTTACAATTAATTTCACATTCTATATCACCATATTAAAAAACCGAACAATCTGCAAAAAGCAT
>PDWI01006352.1_pt1 | contig 14871 bp, 14 predicted proteins | sample 1430891 | NCBI WGS metagenome assembly PDWI01 (sample SAMN01162508, study PRJNA174530) | Oral metagenome, whole genome shotgun sequencing project. | biome: Marine environment; feature: Marine mammal; material: Swab sample of the gingival sulcus; isolation source: swab sample of gingival sulcus... | reverse complement strand
CTTTCCAGTCAGTTTTAATATTTTCAGGGATATAATCTTGACTATTAATACCAGTAAGTTGGTCTGAGAATTTTTGCATGGCATCTGATAATTGTTGTTTTTCCATTGCACTTGATATTAGCCAAGAAGAAAGTATTTCACGTTTGGACATATCACTTTCATAGCGAGCGGCTTTATTGGCAAAATAATCTTTATCTTCATCATCATTTGAGATGATGGATAATACAACGAGTGGATTACTATTTGTGTGTCTAAACTTACCTGCAATATGCATATAATTTTCATATTGCTCCATTTGTTCTGGTGTTAATCCCCAGTAATGTTGAAATTGTTTGGGTGAGGTGATTTTTCCATATTTGATAGATTCAGCATAAGCATTATTAATACTTAAGCATATAACAAAAAAGAGTATTAATTTTTGCATAGTATTCTCCTTACATTTCTTGAAATTGCTTATATTTTTCTGTGATTTCTTGGGCTATGTGGTAAGTGGCTTGAAGTTCATTGCACCCTAATTGTTCCATAATATTTTTACGGTATTTTTTCTCTTTTCCTTCCGTTTGAGCGAGAGCTAATATAAGGGGAGGAAGTACATATCGCACTAATGTATCAGGGTATTTTTCTGATATTGTGACACCTTCTACAAACCGCCCATTTTCTTTTTTAGGAAATTTAATTAAATGTTGTACTTCTTCATCAAGGTTGAGAATTTTAGTGGCTTGTTTGATTTCTTTATTAGACATTTTCATTAAGTGCCAAAACTCTGCATTTGTTAAAATTTTGGTGGCATCGCCTTTATAATCACTAATATCTTGGGTAATTAAACATAGCCATGTTTCTAATTTTCGAAAAACTTTACTACCAACAGTTAATCCATCCATTAACATATTGATTTTTGCCCATAGGTGAGATTCATCAATTTTTATTTCAATGGAACGACCTGAGTACTGCAATTCTTCAGCCATTGCTGTAATGTTATAAATTGCTGATAGTCCTGCTACAGCCATCATATCAGGGGTTTGAGCAAGGTTACCTATTTCAACTAAAGTGAGATCATAATTAGGATCAAATCCTGATGCAGTACGATTAAATAAAATACCATGCAAGCCTTGTGTCCACCGTCTCAATGCAGACTCTTTTTCATATAAGGATTTAGCGGTATCTATCATTCCTTTTTTACGCTGTTTATCTGCCATTTCAGCCATTGCATCAGCCATATGTATTGGTCTTGCATGTGGCTCTCCTTGCTCAACACTCATCTCTAATCCCCTTACTAATGCTTGGGTTAATTGAGATAATTCTGTTTGTGTCATATTGGCATTTTCTATATCATTTCCACCTGTTATCATTACTCTTAGTATTGCTTCCATTTCACCAAGATAAGTACGGTTTTCTTCTTCTGATTCTTCACTTTCATGATTGCCTACAAAATTTCCTTCATTGATCTTTTTAGCTTGTTCAGCTTCTAAAAGGGCTTTTTTAGTTTCAAAAAATGGAGCAATAACGTCTTTAGAGTTGCGAGTAAATTTGATCCTTTTTACTTTTTTACCATGTGCTTCTGCAAAATCGGCAAGTAACTTAAATGAGCCACCATAATCAAATAAAAATGTACGAGGATTATTCACAGCCATTGACATTAAAGTCATATAACAGACTGTCGCAGATTTTCCTGAACCTGATGGACCAAAAAAGACTTCATGGGAGACTTTCTCTTTATCGTTATGATGAAATGGATTGAGATAGAATGGCTCACCTGTTCGAGAGTACATAATGTAACAAGGGTTAATTCCCCCTGATTTATTACCAAAAAAGGGGAGTAGTGATGCAATATGGGATGTATAGGTTTTTCTTGCTCTTAGCGTTGCATTACGGTCATTTTTAAAATCATAGACACAAGGCAATGCTTTAATATAACTATGCTGTGGAAATAAATCCCATTTAGGATCTACAACTTGCAATAAACGTAATGAGCGGACTTCAGATATTGTTGTTTCAGTATTATTGAGCAATGTTTCTAAACTATCAGCACTTAGATAAATACCCAGTTGTGTGTAAAATACTTTTTCATGATTTCTCATCATTTCTTCATAGGCGGTATTTGCTTGCTCATTAGCATAATCAGCTTCCCTAGATACTGTATCAGCTGCTTTATTAGCAACTAAACTCATCTCAAATTTCATTTGACTATCTGTTTGTGGAATGAGTGTATAAGTAAACATACTACCTACAGGCAATTTTTCAAAAAATGAGGCGTTAAGTATCATACTTGAGCCATCCGTTTGTTGTTCTCCAATAGTAATAGCACCACTTCGAGGACATCTTTCAATCCCCCCTAATGTGATATAGCGACTCCATTTATTTCCAAATTGCCAAATTCCTTTTTCTGTTTCTTCTTTATAATCGTGATGATATTGAGGTTGTTCACTAAAAATTTGTTGCCCTATATCGGTATTAGCTAGTTCTCTATTTAGTTGTATATCTTGTGGTGTTACTTTTCTTTCATTGCCAAAAAATGGTGATAACCAGTTGATAAGATCATGGGGTAACAATGGATTTAGTTCTATACCAGAGCTTTGAATAGCGGCATTAAAAGATGTCAAATCCTGTGTTATTTGCTGTATTGGTGTTTTTTTAGATTTTTTCCATTCATTTGATGTTCGTTTTTGGTATATGATCAAATATACTTTTTGTTCACCCACTCTCCATCCTATGTCTCCTTGTAATCGGCTATCAGGGAAAATCCCTTTACTGTGTGTTAATATTTCTGATTGTTCTCGGATAATCTTTACGATAGTTTGAGTTAATTTATCTTTTAGTAACGAGCTATCTATTTTGGATTCTAGATAATCACCAATATTAGAAATAGGTTGTTTTATTGCAAAAATTTGTACTATATAGGGATTAGTATCATAAGTAGGAAGAGCATTAAGAGCCAAAGCGATAGAGCTGTTGAATGAATCTAAAGCCTGTTCAGATTTTGCAGCCATATATCGCGTATTTACTTCATAAATTTTAGCGACATTAAGATAATCATCGAATATATATACTTCTTCATCAGGTAAATAGTCAACAATAGGAAAGTAATCAACAAAGGCAGGATATGTCGTAAATAATTCTTTATATTGTTTTTCTGTAAGAGGCGGTTCACCAACAAGAGACCATTCTCCAGTTAATCGTAATAATACATTAAGTATCGGATTAATAGATTGCTTACTCATTATAGCCTTCCTCATTTAGAGCAAAGTATGTTTTGTCATACAGATTAAAAATAGTAAAATATCCAGGTACAGGGAACTGATTATTGTTTAAGTGAGGGTAGATATAACCAATAATTTCAGGATTAGGTACTTTTTTAAAATCACGTTTTAATTCATTGATATGATCATCAGAGTATTGGCTGTAAGGCTCGTATGATGGAAGTATCATCTCTCCTTTGTATAAAGATTTTTGCCCATTACCATAAAAAACATCACTATTATTGCTTCCTTTGATAATTTCTAAAGTGCTTGCTCCTGAATCAGGTAAAAGTGCAGGCTTATTATTTTGTGTCGAGCAACCAACTAAGGCTATAGAGTATATAAAAACAACATAATATTTTTTCATCTTGTTCTCCTTAATCATAATTTTTAGTAGAAGTGTGAGTATCGTAGTATTGGGTTTTTCGTGCTTGGCTGTCATAATCAATGGGGATCATTTTATCTATCCAAATTTGAACAGGTTTATTTTGCTCAACATAGACCACATCGAATGCATTTGATGCTCGTTCTCTTACATATTCAGCTATTTCAGATGCACTTCCACCGATTCCTGCACCTAAGATATAAGACCATACATTACCGTTTAAAATTGCTTGGCGACTGCCATCATTATTAGCTTTAGCTGTCATTTGTGACTGTGAGAGACCATGAGCTGCCGCTTCTACAAATGAGGCTAGCCCTCTACTCATAAGATAGTCTTTAGCATTATTGATATATTTTCCTCGAATACACGGTTTGCCCCATTTATCAGCTAAATAACCAATAGCTTGATCATTACCACTTCCATTTGTTGAGCGTTCTCCTTGAGTGACAATGCGACCATCAACAAAGATAAATGTCAGAGTATCAATATAGCCTCTTACACAGCTTTGTTCTTTTATACCTGTTGCATAACCACTGGCGATCATTTTGGCAATACCAGGTATATGATGTCCATTAGCAGATAGGTTATCTTTACCTATTTCTACTTTAAAAAAGAAAGGATCAGAGATGTCATTACGACCTAATGGTACTCGACCAATAATAGGGGTGATGAGTGTGGAATTCGCTAATACAGTATTAGGTGCAAGAGTATAGACAGGAAATGATGTATCCCATTCTATTTCTTTTTGGGGATTTCTAAAACGTGGGACTTTATTAGATTGTTGGTTATCATAATCATATTGCTCTTTATTATCTATTCCTTGAGAAATAAATCTACCTGCATGATTAAGACCATCAGTCATATTTTGTAGTAAAGAGTGCGTTTTAACTGGTGTATCGTTATTACCATATACACGAGTAATTTTTGAACCTTTTAATAACTCAGTATTTTTGGTTTTATTTATTGTTGTATCTGTAGTCTGGGTATTGTGAGTTTTAATTGTTGACTCAATAGATTGTATTTTTTTATTATTTTCTTCAGATAATATTTTTATATTTTGACTTAATGCATTGATATTATCTGTCATTGTTTGTATTTTCTGATCGACTTCATTTTGCAATAACGTATTATTTTGTGAGTTATTTTTTTCCTCATTTAATACTTGTAACCGTTGCATTAATTCATTAATTTGTTGTAGGGCTTGTTCTGTTTTTACATCAGATTTCTCTTTTTCTTTTTTCATCTCAGCGAGTTGTCTAGCAAGCATTTCAGCTTTGTCTCTTGCTTGTAGTGTGAGTGCCGTATTTTTTTTAATTTCTTCTGCATACAGTGGGTCATCACCCCTTTTCCCTGTTTCAATTTGCATAAATTGACTATAGTTATTATGCTTTTGGACAGTTTCATCCTTTTGTGTAAAGGTATATATACCAATAGAGATAGTACATACGGTGACAATTGCTAACATAATTTTACCTAACATCGTATTCTCCTATCGCTTAATTGCCTTGTGAAATGGAACAGATGTTATGACCGCATACAGTGTCTGATCATTAATACTTCCTTTAGGCTTAAGAGTAGTAGTGATGGTTGCCGTAAACTTAATACGACCACGCAATGCTCTTGGATCAAATGTGATGGGTTGAGATGAAGTATTATTAATCAATAAAACCGTTAAATAATCATCATTAATTTTCCATTGTTTAAGTGGTTTTATGGCTATTTTATTTCCCCAAATTCTTATCCAATGTTGGAGATTTCTTTTACGCATTTTTATTGGTCTGGCAGGAATCTCTTTTATTAGTCGTCTTGGACCTAAAAAATGACTAAAACCATACTGCACCATTGTATTAAAGTTGATTTGAGGAGAGGATTGAGATTTAGTCATCGGCTTTTTGTTTTTGAGAAAATCAGGTTTATATGGATTTTCTTTTTTTACACTAGGTTTGTGTTTAATGCTTTTTTTTGTAGTATTAATTTTCTTTTTAATTAAGTTGATTGTATGGTGATTAATGGCATTATTTTTTGCTTCTAAATCAAGAATAACAATATTGCCATCAATTTGAGTTGCAATAAGACGTGTTTTTGAAAATGCTTCACCTGCTTGTAGCATTAAAATACCATCAGGACGTAATAATTGACGTAACTTATCGGTATTATCTGTATTTAATAACTCCGTATGTGTCACAGGCTGAGGAAATTTAATGACAATCTCTTTATTGATAGGTAGAGGAATATTAAGAGCATGTTCCCCAACCATCATATTAATTGCGAATGAAGGAATACTAAATATTAATAAAAAACAGCTTAATATTATTTTACTTTTCATTGTATGTCTCTCTTTTGTTTTATGTCTTTACGTTTTACTACTACTGGACCATTACCAAAATAACAATCTATTTCCATTCCAAGAGCATTGACGGATAATGGCTTATCTGAGCGAATAACCTTAATGGGATAAAGCATAATGTTATCTCGTGTGGCAACACTATTAACATCATCTTTGAGATTGTATTTAAGTTTTACATACCAAGTATTTGATGAGGCTTGTTGAATTTTATCTTGGCTAAATAAACTATCTTCTGTTGGGAGCAATAATCGACTACGGAAGCGATAGAGATTACTCGAATTTTCAAAATGTTTTTTAAGATCGTGCTGACAAGATTTAGTTATATAGGATTTATATTTTTCTAAGGTTGGGAGAAATTCTTTACCACAATCTTCCTCACAGTAATTGAGTGACTCCCATAACACTCTTGCAAAACCATAAACCGCATGAGGTGGGATCTCCCCATTTAATTGAACAAAAGATTTTGTTACATCAGGAGCAGTATAGATCTTGATTGTACGTGGTATATTCCATAGTCCAATAGCTAATATAAGCAGTAATATAAAAAAGATCACAGTAGTACGTCTGTGATAGCGAATTTCTTGTTCGTATCGTTGTACTTTATTTTTAGGGACACTCATATTGTCGTTCTCTCTCGTTGATAATACTTTGATGGTTGTATAATGAGTTTATGATTTTTGTATATTTTCAAATGCCGATGATAATAAAGTGGTTTATCTGCTCGATTACCTGAGGTTTTTTTGATAGAGAACCAAAAGAAAATTCCCCCCATAAGCATTCCTAAAATTGCAGCATAACTAAACTCAATAAAGAATGATCCCATTGCTGATGAGGTAATAATGACAAGAAAACTTTTTATAAAAACCCCTTTAATTTCAGCAAAGGTTAATCCAAAGAACCCTGTTTCGGGTTCTTCTTCTAACTGTGTTAAGGTTACTTGTGGCTTCATTAGCTTATTCCATTAGCAACATCAATGACGTGTTTATTGATGTATCCCATTAATAGGAAGATAATGGCTAATATTGCAAAAGCGAGACCAATAAAACGAAGTATTGAAGACCAATCTCCCTCTTTACGAGCATCATTTAACTGTCTAAAGAATGTTGACATGGTGTCTGCTAATCCAAAACCGACTACGGCAATGACTAAGATAAAAACAATAAAGGCAATGATCATAATAATTGTTTTCATCACAGAGCTATTATCATCAACACCTGGAACACCGATAGATCCCAACGTTAAGTCAGGGATATTGGCAAAAGCAGATGTAGGCATAAAGCATAGTGTTATAAACATAAATAACAGCGTTTTAATTTTTTCTATGTCTTGATAGATAGACTTGATAGTATTTTTCATAAAATTTCCTTTAGTTTTATTAAATAACAACAAAATGAGTAATAACTAATACCAACAGGATCGTAAGGAAAACAATAAGTGTTAGTTTTAATATGTCTTGAGCATTCTCATCTTTACGAAACAGTAAAAGACTTTTATATATAACAGATATCGCCATAACTAATAGAACACCTAAAATAATTACCATAAGAGCAGTAACCATTTCTGAACTTTGTATTCCGCTTCCTGAAGTAAAAGATTGTTTGATGCTTTCTACTTTATTCATTAATTTTTACGAACCTTATAAAGTTTTTCTGCTAATGGTTTAGGTGGTTTTGTATGTATAGATTGAATGTTGAGATTTAAGTATTCTTTTATCCCTGATTCTGTTACATATAGTTGTTTTAATAGGGCATCATAATTAAAACAAACCTTATCCTTGCAGTTTTTGTGAGTCACTTTTAATTTTTTTATTACCTCCTTTGTATAATTGATCTCTTGTAGAATTTGGTAAATATCACTTTGTTCATTTGCTTTTATGGTAGTGATGATGGATAGTCCGAACAGTAATGTAAGTAATTTAAAAAACTTCATATGATCTCCTATAAAATTTTTTTGTATTTTGAGAAGAATAAAAATGTTGCAATGAAAAACATCATCATTCCAGGGAGTAAGATAAAGTTGGGATTAATAGAACTAGGGTAAGCAAGATATATAATAGGGCTAATTGTGATGATTTTTGAAATAGATGCTTTTGCCCAGTGATATACATCACCATGCTCATCATCACCGCCTACTTTTCTTAGTTCACGAATATGTAATCCATCCACCATTGCAGCAATACCAACAATAATAAATAGAGAGATAGATAAAAGAATAATGACACAGCGAGTGACTGTGATCATTGTGATATATAACAGTGCATTTATGTACGGTGTAAATGTATTTCCTAATGATTTGATCCAGTTTATAGATATCATTATTGCATCACTATTATTATCAGGTGTTGTATGTAGATAAACAGTGAATAGAGAGAGTATATTATCTATTAATTCTTGAGCCGATATGCCAAATAATGTTGTGGTAAAATTATTACCCAAATAAGCAATTTCAATTTGTAGTATTTGTTGAGCGTGATTGTAGGGAAAGAGCTCAAATACTATGCCTAACCATTCAATAGTAGTATTGATGATAATTGATATCACAATATAACTTATAATATTCAGTCCTAATTCTATAGGTTTAAATATAAGGTTAATGGAACTATAACGAGATGTATTATGCGTTTTAGTCGGTGCTATTTTTTTAGAGGTCATCGCTTGATACCTCACTATCTAAATAATTATAGGATAAGTCTTTAATAAACTGATGTGCCATATCATTTGATTCGCCAGTATTTAGCACTTCATAAGGATGAAAATATTCCTGATAGTTATACCAATTAGGTATTGTTGATTGGTAATTTTCTTTCATAGATTGTGCAACAGCACGGATATTATCAGGGATATCACTATCATCTTGTTTTAATAATGGTATTCTGCCTTTATAAAGACGATTCCCATTCATTGTGATAAAAAATTGCCCTTTAGGTAGTTGAGTTAAATCGGTTGTTGTAATGAGTTGCTGTTTTGATTGCATTAATCGACTTTGAGAATTTGATGTAAAATCAATACCTGAGCCAATATCTGAACTTGCTGTAGCAGAGGAAAAATTAACCAGTCTATCTACATCCACCTCACGTTGTTTTTCTGTAAATATTCTCGCGGTTTCTTCATCTTGTACGCGAAATGTCATCACCGTATTAAGGTTTCCCAACATTTGTCTTGCTTCTGCTTTATTCCCTAATCGTGCTTCTAGATCTGATAATGTTTGTGTATAGAGAACAACGGTTACACCTGCTCCCCTTGCTTTGTTAAGAGTAGGTAAGAGTGCTTGATCAGCAGGTTCATTCGCTTCATCAATATGAACACGGATTTTTCGATGGATTTTTTCACCAATATTAGGGAGTCCGTGATTTATTCCTTCTTTATAGATACGTCCGTATTGAGATGTTAAATCTGCAAGCATTGCAGCTCCAACCGTTCTTGCGACTTCTTGATCAGAAAGGGCATCTAATCCTACATAAACAATACCACCTGACTGTATGATTGAACCCCAATCAAATATATCTTTACTTGGATCCTCAAAATTAGGGGAGATGAGTTGAGAGATTGCACCTGTTGTCATTTTTTCTAAAAAAGGATCAAGTGAAGCAACAAGTTTTGAGAGATATTGCTGATCGGTAATAAATGCTTTAGTCAGTGATTGAGCAATATCTAATTCTGTATGTGTAAAAATTAAGGTATCAACACTCTCTTTAAATAAACAATAATATGCTATTGCTTCTCTATTACGTTTAATATTTGAAATATCATGATTAAATCCTATTTTGCGACGTTCTTCTGATTTTAAATTAAGAATATCGGTATAATTTTTTACTTTTTGATTAAAATCATTGATACGATTTTTGAGGAGTTTAGTCATAAACTCAATATAGAGAGGCTCTAAGTCGTGAGAGTATTTTTTGATAAGAGGAAAAGACGGTGTTTTTCCTATTCCTACAATCCCTTTAGCAATTTGATTAACATAACCCCATACAAATTCACGAAATGCAGCAGATTGTCCTTCACTTGGCATTTGATTCGCAATACGAGTTGCAACTTCTGTAATTCTAATAAATTGCCCAACAGGATTGTATTGAGCAGAGATTTCAGGGTATCCAAGATGGAATAAGTGAAATTTATCTAATCTTCCTGATTTTTTTGCTTCACTATAACAACGAAGCATTAAGTCTGCATCACCTTTAGGATCAATAACAATCACAGTATCCCCACGTCTTATATCACTGGTAATAATCAGTTCAGCAGCACGAGTTTTACCTACACCTGTTGTACCAAGTACAATCATGTGAGAGCCTCGCTCATCCAATTCTTGTAAAAGTGGTTGTTCTTTTTCAAATAATCCAACTGAATGAATATAAGGTTGTCCTTGTAGCAGAGGAGCAGGTTTTACAGGATTACAGAAATGTGATGAAGAAGTGAATGATATTAACCACTGCATATAGCGATTATGTTCAAATGCTAACTCCATTTCTCGAGCTTTACGATAGCAAAGTGGATAGGCTTTATATTTGCGATTTTCTGGTAAATTTAGATCATAAATACGTTGAGTATGTATTGGTGTCCACTCAAATCCCATTCCTAAGAAATAGACCTTATTAGAGATAGGAATATCTTTAGAATACATAACAAAAAGCGGTAAACGAGTAAGGTTTCTTTGGTATTTTTTTACTCGATATCCTTGTGAAAAAAGATAATAAGCACGTACTATAAATAAGCCTGCTAAGCTTAATGCGACAATGGGTATAGCAAATGCCAATTCAGAGGCAAAGATGAGTATCAGTGATAACATTAAATATACCCACGCAGGGATATATTCGTAGATATTTCTGAGTAAGACTTCTTTTTGATATTTGAATGTGGACATCATTTACTCCATATTATTTTTATAATATTGGTAATAACTGATAACCTTAGAAACATATTTCTTAGTTTCTTTGAACGGTGGTATCCCCCCATAATGTTTTACATTTTTAGGTCCAGCGTTATAAGCAGCCAAAGCTAACTCTAACCGCCCATTAAAAGAGTGTAATAATTTTTTTATATATGTTGCTCCTGCTTTAATATTTTTATATGGACTAAAAATATCGTGAGAAGCAAGGTTTAGCTCTTTTGCCGTTGCAGGCATTATTTGCATTAGCCCTTTTGCTCCAGCTTTTGAAATCGCATTGATGTTATAACTTGATTCTTGAGTAATAATGGCATGAATTAATGCCGATTCTATACCTGTCTCATCACTCACTTTTTTAACAATATTTTGGATATGATGAGATCCCTGAGTGAGTCCTTTTAATTTTTTACAGATATAATCAATTTGGTATTCAACAGAGAGTGATTGCCAAAGTGCTTGAGGGGATAAGGTGTTATCGTATGGAATATTAGCAATACCATAATAAATATTTGTCTTTTTATCCTTTATTGATTGTAGATATTCAAATAAATCTCTACGATTTTTGAATTGATAGGGATGGTTATTAATTTTAATACTCCAAGCCCAAGGATATAATTGACCATAGATATTTTTAATACCAGTACTAAGTGCGATAGAATAAATTGAATTAGGATCAAGGTTATATTTATTAGCGATATCCTTATATATTTGGGGAGTTTGGGCTAATGAGTAATTTGTAAATAGTATATAAAAAATGAGGCACTTTATTTTTAACATATAGCTCTCCCATAACAATGATAATTATTGGAGACTGTTTGTGGTTTTTTATATACATTTCCGACTCGCCACCCTTCAACTTTACGCATCGCATAAATAATTTTTTGACGCTCTTGTTCGTTATATTCAGCCATTTTTTTATCTGTACCAACGGCATATTTAACGGTTTTATAATACCAGTGGGTGTTATTTTCACTTTTAGGAGCATAACGTTGTATGGCTTTTTGTAATGATAAATCTTTATAATTTATTGTTGTGAACAACAAGGTTTTTTTGGCTTGTATGCCTGCATTTTCATTAGGAAAAATTGCAAATCTTGGATCTTTTCCAATGGCTTGATGATTTCTTGCAAATGTGCCATATTCAATATTTCCCTCATTATTATTTCTCCATGCTCTAGTTCCTCCAGTTCTTGTTTCCTGTACGCCATTTTTTAGAAGATAAACACGTTTTGTGCCATGAGCGTAGAGTACTTTAACAATATTATCGCCAGTAGATGTTGTTTTTCCGAGTGTTATTGGTGGTGATATTGAATAGGGTTGGGTATTGGAATTATTATGGTTGCTATTATCTTTTACCTGTGATGGCTTAATATCAGGCTTGTCACAAGCTGATAGTGTTGTGATATATAACAGAAGTAAAAAATATTGGCATATACGCATCATAAAATATTCCTTATTTATAAGGTATGCACCAATAATTTCTATCAGCCCACGCAATGGTTAAATCACGCTCTATAAACTGACAATGGTTTATTTTTCTATAAGTCTTTTGAGTCACGCATCCTGTTAATAATGAAATTATCAGAAATGGGATTATTATTTTGAAGTACATATTTTTTCCTTACTTAAGAAAGCACAAGAATAATAAGTTTTAAGTTGAAAGCTAATGAGTTTATTGACAGGATCGACAACTAAATGCCACGCATTTCCTGCAATATGGCTTAGTGCTTTACTAAGAGAAATAGGATTTAATTGACGTTTAAAGTTGGGATATGTTTGGTTATATAACCTTGAAATATATGGATCTATATTAGGATATTCAGCAAGTTGCCATCCTGTACCATCTAGTAGTTGTTGCAATCCGCCTTTAACTGTTGGAGCTGTAATATTTTTATATACTAAAACATTGATATCATCAGATTGCTCAATGATATGCTCATTAATAATGGTATAGCCATTACCATAGTATTGATTCGCATAACTTTCCATTGTGAAACTTAATATTATGGTTGCTAATAAATATTTTTTGATACTCATTTGATTACCTATATTTTGATATTAAGTTTTATGATTATGCTGATGAATGCGTGTATAAATCTAAAAATGTGGTATTTGATTTAAGTATTACAAATACCAAATAATTGTGGTTAAAGGCTTTTTAAAGGATATGATAAAAGGGATAAATAGTTCCTACTCTTAAAGGAACGCTTGCTCTTGGTTGAGCAAGCGTAATAAAGGTTCAGGGGAATGGGCTTTCAGGGGAAAAGGGATATTAAAGGGGCAATATTAAAGGCTTAAAGGGGTTATCAAAATAGTCGAGTTATTAATAATATTGAAAGTCATAAAATACAGTATATGCAAGATAACATTCATACCACAAAAATAACCTATGAAACAATTTATATCTAAACTCTTTTCAAAAAATGCATCATATATAAATAATAGCTCTATAGAATTAGACTATAATAAGTTGCCCATTTTAACCGCAGAGCAATTAATACAGTTTACAGGGCAACAAAACAGAATTCGTTCTATTAAGAGAATTATCAAAATAGACGATAAATATTTTGATACTTTATATTTAAGTGTGATCCATAAATTTGCAGAGTTAGTACAATTAATGCCTGCATCTCAAGCTCATCATCATGCTGTACCAGGTGGGTTATTTATTCATACTCTTGAGGTTATTGAATATGCGATGAGATTAAGACAACAATATAAATTACCTGCTTTTGCAGAACAAGATGTGCAAGAAAAAGAACGTCATGCGTGGAGTTATGCAGTGTTTGTTGCTGCTATCTTACATGATATTGGTAAACGTATCACAATGTGTGTCTTTGTAAAAGATGATGGTAAGGTACACAGTCCTTTTGAATCGCTTTTATCAGAAACATCTTGCCATCATTATAAATTGATTTTTCAAGATCCTAAATTTTACCATTTACATGAGTTACTTGGATTAGCGATGATAGATATTATCCCCTCAATAGGTAAAACATTTTTATTTAGTCATCTACATATAGTGCAAGAAATGATGGCTTATATTCATGGTAATAAGCAAGAATCAGGAATGATAGGTGAAATAATAAGAAAAGCAGATCAATATTCAACAGGCAAAAGTTTGGCTCATCTATCAACACGTAAATTTAAGGGGGCTAGTCTTGAGAATATCGGTGAGCGACTGATGACCCAACTAAGACAGATGATAGCGAGTAATGATTTTATCATTAATAAAGCTAACGCAAATATTTATACAAGTAAAGATGGCTTTACTTATTGTGTTGCAAAAGTAGTGGTTGATGCGATTCGTGATGAGATGATAAAGCAGGATATTGTAGATATTCCACGAGACAATAATCGTATTTTTGATACATTCCAAGAATATGGTTTTGTTGAAACCAATATTCATACAGGTCGTTCTATTCATACAATCTGTTTACGTAAAGATGATACAGTAAGAGTGTTTACGGTGCTTAAATTTATGACAAACAAATTATTTAGGGTAGCACCACCACCTTTTGATGGTGTGATAGAAGAAGTTCTTAATAAAGGATCTGTTAATGTATATAAAAATGAATCAACATTAACTCAAGAGCATCAATTAACCGTTGTAGAGCAAAGCAATCAACAGGAAATTACCAGTGGTGAAAGATTACTAGATAATGATACAAATGATGTAGATGATTTGAATAATACGGCACGGAAAACAGAAGTAGTTATAAAAGAAGTTGAGACAACGAAAGTAGAACCAATTAAAGTAGAGCAGAACAGTTTAGCTTATGATTTTTTACATTGGTGTAGGGAAAAAATAAAAGATAAGTCTATCATTATTAATGAATCAAATGGAATGATACAAAAAGTCAATTACAAAGGAAGCCCTGTTATAGCATTAGTAACACCACGAATTTTTTATGAATTTGCGACAAGTATAAATATGTCAAATCCTAAAGATAAAAGTAGTTTTTCAAAAATTCAGAGTGCTATTCATAAAGAAAAATTAAATATCCCTAGTTATAAGGG
>PDWI01017244.1_pt1 | contig 14872 bp, 8 predicted proteins | sample 1430891 | NCBI WGS metagenome assembly PDWI01 (sample SAMN01162508, study PRJNA174530) | Oral metagenome, whole genome shotgun sequencing project. | biome: Marine environment; feature: Marine mammal; material: Swab sample of the gingival sulcus; isolation source: swab sample of gingival sulcus... | reverse complement strand
TCAAAAGACTATAATATAAATTTTATTCTTATAGAATATGCTAATAACATAAAACTGTATAAAAAGGTAAAAAAACAATTGCAAAAAACAGGCCATGACTATTTTGTAGGAGAAATAGAACTTCAAAATGTGCCTAAATATTAATTATTTTATTAACCATTTTATTAATAAATGAAGTAGGAAATTTTAACATTTAGTTGTTAATAATAGGAAAGGATAAGTCGCTAAACCAATTTCTAATTTAATCTTTATTAATCCTGATTAAATAGGGTGAGTAGGTTTATGCGTTAACAAACGTAACTATATGTGGCTCATAGACCCAATTTTTGTTGGACTATTAAGAATAGTCCTTTTTGGATTTTTCATATACTTTATTTTTAAGAAGGTCTTAAATTATCATTACCCAAAAGACTTCCTTAATAATATTGTACTACAATTTGTAAAATACACAGGTATAGTCCTTATTTTAATGTTTTTTACAATACAGTTAGGGGCTTATGATTTAATGGGTTTTTACCTTACGCTTTTCATATTTATGCTCATTAATTTTTTTGAAATTAAAAGCTTTAAATCTGCTATAGACGACGTAAAATTAAAAATAAAGTCCATTCTTATTTTTTCTATTAGAAACAGGGAACAGGAAAAAAAAGTAACGTCTTTTCATAAAAACAGTTCTAAAAAAGAAAATAAAAAGGGTGTTTTTACTTTTTGGATTATTATGGCTATTGCTATAATAATGATAGTTTCGCGTTATATCTTATATCAATATGATTCTTATCTATTTACCAGCAGGTGGGCAGCTGATTTAGAAAAAGTAAAATCATTTTCTGATCAGAAATGGTTTCCACAGGATTTAACCATGTCCGGCGGATTTGCCCTTATAAACATTTACAGTAAACTAACCGGAATAAGCCCTGAAATGGCTTTACAATCTTTTGGTTTTGTGCAGGCTTTTTTATCGGTTTTTATATTGTTTTGGTTTATTGGAAAAATAACCAAGTCCCAAATTGTAGCTCCCACCTTTACTACCCTGTTATTTGCTGTTTCACCGTTAGTGATTCCTATAAGTCATAATGCTATTACGCAACAAAATCCGGTCTTTTTGGCTATGTTTTTGGCTCTGGTAATAATGATTTTAGCGGTTAAGCCAAAACTGCTGAGTACCAACTTAAAAAGATACATCACTTTTGTTATAGTTATTTTACTGGCTATTGGGTTAATTGACCTATTTACATTACTTATTCTTTTACCGCCGTTTCTTATACTGGCATTCTTTTTTTATGATGCTAAATATTATAAATATTATTACCTAACCTTTGGTGCTTATTTATTAGCTGTTATCATAGTATTTTCTTTATATGGCAGTATGGCGTATTACAGAGGGTTGAGCTTTGAAGGATTTATAATGTCTAATTTGCTTACCAGCAATGTTTATACCTACTTACCGTCTCATATATTGCCGTTTACGGAACTTTTACAAGTATATCTTTACCTTTCCTTTTTAAACATATTCCTTGTAATAATCTCGGTATTGATAAAACGAGATGTCAAATTCTGGAAGAATGCCCTTTTGTTTAATTTCTATTTTGTAATAATTCTCCTGTTAAAGTCTTTAAATATTTTTTGGATAGACCAAGATTTATTAAATCTGGCCTTGGTACTGTACGTGCCTATAGTCTTAGGTATTACGGTGGGGCTTATTTATACGTTAATTGTCAACATTTTTAAATACAATATCCGATTTAAAAAATCAAAATACGGGTTTGGCATATCAATAATTTTCATAGTGGTGGTGGTTATTTTTATGTTTTTTGGCGATAAAATATTTTTCAAACAATCAGACCACCCAAGTAATAAACACTCAAAAACTGTATTAGAAGCTTATCATAAGATTGGTAAAGACTATTTGCCTTTTTCCTATTCTGTAGTCAATAATTACCAAAGTAATATAATAAGTAAAGGCATGCACTTTGCCATTACTTATGACTACTTTATGAATAAATATTTACAAAAAGATAGCATTTATTTTGGGCATTTGGAAGACAAAAAATTCTTTAAGGAAAACCCCAATGCCTTATTAAGCAAAAGTGTATTTGTGTTTATTCACGATACAGATAAAATTAGTGATAATGAGAGCCAATTTAGAAGAGACATGTCTGCGGTTTATAAGACGCTAGATATATTAAAGCAAAGAGGCAGAAAAATAGAACTAATTATAGAAAATGAAACACTAAAAGTATATGAAATTATCAATCAACCTGACGAGAGTAAAATTGAAGAGATAATTTTTTAAAAAATAAGAGCCAATAAAAAGGTTTTAACTAAAAAACATGAATCAAAAGAATAACAATATAAGATTATTACTCTCTGTAGTGCTTATGGCAGTAGTTATTGCATTTTTCTTTTTTAGAGAACCCGGCAAAAACCAAGCTACAACAAAAGAGATAAAACCACAACCTGTGTTAGCTACAGATTATATTTTGGTTGAAAACATCTTAGATTCCGAAGACTCTTTTAGTGAATCTTTTGCCGGACATCTTGAAAAAGTTTGTGATTATACTAAATTACCTTTCCGTAATATACCGCTCAAAGAATGGAATAACAATCCTCAAACCACGCCTACAACTCGTGTGCTAACGGTTCAAAATTCCCAGAAACTTAGTGATAGTAGCATATTTTCGCTATTGGAGTTTGTTTCTAATGGCGGCACCTTACTGTTGCCTAATTTTAATTTTGACAATAGAATGCAGTCTTTTTGGGGATTAAAAGAAAAAGACGATTATAAATTAGACACTTTGTCTCGAGGCATTTTCTTTACTACCGATTATTTACCTAATCTGAAAGGCAAAGCCATCTATTCTGATTTTATAGATGCCGGTTTTGAAAGGGCAAATTTTAAAGATGACATTGAAATTTTTGCTTCAGCCATTAATAATCATGATTATCCGGTTATTTTAAGCAATAAAATAGGCAATGGCCGGGTTATTTGTTTTAATACCAATATGGGATGGAAAAAAGAAGACCGGGGTATTCTGTTTTCTGCAATCTTGACCGGACTGGAGGGTATTCCTTATCCTATAGCCAATGTAAGTACCATTTTTATAGACGATTTTCCCTCACCGGTTTACGATAGTAAAATAGAGCCTGTTGCCTCTGAATTTGGCTTAACCATTGGGCAGTTTGTTAAAGATGTTTGGCTGCCCGATATGTTAAAACTCGCTGACTCATTAGACATTATCTACACTGCATTTCCGGCTTTTGATTATAATGGAATAACCACCCCACCGTTTCTTTTTGACCAATGGGATGCCAATAAAACTATTATTGATGGCAACAGCATTATTACCAGTGATTGGATTTCGCAACAAATCATAAAAAATAATCATGAGATGGGCTTTCATGGATATAACCATGTTTCTTTGCTAGAATCTGATTGGCCCAATAAAGAATATATGCAACTGGCTATGAAAGCCGCACAAAAAAAATGGAGAATAGTAGGTATGGGGTCGCTTCCTGCATCTTATGTTCCGCCTACTAATTTGATAGATAGTGTTGGCATGAGCCAATTATATGGTGTTATGCCCTTAATAAAGTATATGAGCAGCCTGTATCTTTTAAATCTAAATAATGGATGCAATAGAGAATTTGACCCGGATCCCTGGAATAAAAATGTATTTGACTATCCGCGTATTACCAGCGGCTATTTGTTAGATGACCGTGAACAGTATAGTCAACAATCACTCTATTTATATACTGGTATTTGGACACATTTTATTCATCCTGATGATGTCTTTCAAATTCCGGATAACGCAAATGAAACGGCCGGACATTTTAAATTGAGAAATCAATACGCATTGGGTTGGCATAAAGGAAATAATGGTAAAAAAGGAATGTTATGGGAATTTTCTGATTACTTAAAAGAAATAAAATCGTTATTTCCGCTCACACGGTTTGTAAGTGTTGCAAAAGGTGGAGCAACCACAGAGAAATGGCGAAACACTAATTATTACTATACAACAGAAAATAATTCTCACACAGTATATAGTCCTGATTCTGAAAAAGGTGAACCATATTTCTGGTTTGTTTATGTGTCAGAGGATAATATGGCAGAAATAGAGAAAAATTTAACACCACAATCCGTATCTTTTTATAAAACCCCTTTTCTAAACGGATTTTTAGTTTCGGTAAAAACACTAACCCCCTCATTAACAATCAATTCATTAGAAAAAGTAACAAAAACTAAAACTGTAAAACAAAATAACTTTAATAACCATAAACAACTGCTTACCAAATTATTAGAGCAATCCGGTAGAACAGATACAGAATCATATCATCCCGTAAAACCTTCTGATAATGCAGATTACAGGGCGTGGGTAGATTATTACCTGCAAACCAATCAAGTGAGGAAAGCAACAAAAATGTTACATGATAAAATTCTGGACAACAAGAAATTAGACACCGTGCTGTATAATAGATATTACCAACTTATGTCATGGCAGTCTAAAGAAGACAGGGCATGGCATCTGTTAGACTCTGTTTTTTACAAATCGGATAAGTTAGCTACTTTAAAATACACGCGGAAATTGAGTAAAAAATACGGTTATTTCTCAGAAAGAGAAAGTAAAAAATGGATGGAACGTCAAATAGAAGAATCTGAGGACGAAGCCCTTTTAACGGCTTATTACAATGCTTATAATACCAGAGAAAATAAAGAGAAAATATATAGAGTACTCAAAAAATTATATAAAAAATACCCAAATAGAAAAAATTACACCAATTATTTAGGCTTTTTAATCAATAATAAACCTAAAGAAGCTTTAAGAATGTTAAATGCTTTAGTACCTGGTGAAAGCCCTGATATTTGGGATTTGGCAACTGAGATTTCCTGGCTATATGCCAATAACAATCGCTTTAAAAAAGCGTATGACTGGTCTAAATACAGCAATAAAATAGACTTTGTAAATAAAATGTATTGGCTTGCAGAAATTAAAGACTATGAAACATTGGAAACAGTATATGGTAAACATATTGACAAAAATCCGGATGATTACAAAGCAAAAGCCTTTATGAGTAGTGTATTATTGGGCAAAAAGGATATAAAAGAAGCGTGGATTTTAGCTACGAGCCTTCCGGAAAGTGTAGAAAAAGACACTTTAAAATCGCAATTGAATAAAACTGTGTTATACGTTAAGCCAAAAGTTCAAAAAGACTTAATTGCAGAATATGATGAACTGTTTGAAGAAAGCGTTAAAAAACAGATTGTAAAAAATATTAGGTTGGCAGAAGGCGATATCATTGAGGGAAAATCGGAAATGGTAGGGGATAATAATAATTCTACCTATTTTGAAAATAAATTATCTTATGCTCTGAGAGATAAAAATAAAAACATCCATAATATATCTGTTACACATTCTAATTATTATGCAAATGCTTATGTGAATAAAAATTTACCAGATAATGTGGATAAAACACTTGTAGGTCTGGAATATGAATTTAAAAAACCCATAGAAGAGAATAAAATACAGTATTTTACCAGAGCAAGAGTTGAGATGGACAAAGAAAGAACCTTATATTATCAGGGAGGCGTTGGAGCTTCACTGTCCAAAAAAAAGAATTTTACCTCTACTTCGCTTACAGTAGCTCCGGTAAAAACCGGCCCTGCATATGAAAAGAAAATTTACCGTTCTCAGCTTTCGGTTTACAGGGAAGACCAAATAAAAAATGCTGTTAGAACCAATCTTTATGCTGAAGGTAATTACAATTCTGATGAAATTGTTGAAGGCTCTATAACCGGTAAAATAATTTTAGACAGCGGAAAAGACAAAAAGTTTAAGGTATTACCTTTTGTAGAAGGTTATTTTTCAAAAAGCAACTCTGATGAAGTAAAAGATTATCCATATTTTGTAGTAAAAGAACGCGTTTTTGGCGGCGGCGGTATAGGTTTAAAATACGGAAAAGAAAAGAGCAAGTTTAAAATTAGCATAGAAGGTTCTACCTTTAAAGATGAGGGTTTGGGAGATTTTAACCGCCTTAAGGGTTCTGCCAGTGTAAAAATTACTGATTTTATGGAATTTACCACTTCCGGTGAATTATCAACTCAGGAAAAGGCTTATTCTAATTCTATTCGGTTTGGCTTAAAGTACATTCTCAAGTAAATGACTTTTCTAAACAAACTGATAATCACCAAATTCCTTTATTACCTCATCAAAAATCTTGTAAAGTGTTGCGGGTTCATCTGTGGTAACCATTTTTAAACGGTATTGTTTAAAATGTGGAATGCCTTTAAAATAATTGGTATAATGTCTGCGTGTCTCCAAAACGCCTTGACGTTCGCCTTTCCAGTCAATAGCCATTTGCAGGTGCCTTTTTGCTATATCTACCCTTTCGGTTATAGTAGGTGGCGGCAAATGCTTTCCGGTTTTAAAAAAATGTTTTACTTCCTTAAAAAACCATGGATAGCCTATACAAGCCCGGCCAATCATGGCTCCGTCCAACCCATAGCTATCTCGCATTTCCATAGCTCTTTCAGGGGTGTTCACATCACCGTTACCAAAAACGGGAATATGCATTCTCGGGTTATTCTTTACTTCGGCTATGGGTTTCCAGTCGGCATCCCCTTTGTACATTTGGGTACGGGTTCTACCGTGAACGGAAATAGCTTGGCAACCCACGTCTTGCAGTCTTTCGGCAACTTCTACTATTTTTATGGAATTATAGTCCCAACCCAGTCGCGTTTTTACGGTTATAGGCAGCTTGGTACGTTTTACCATCTCTCGGGTAAGCATTACCATTTTGTCAATATCTTTTAGAATACCGGCTCCGGCACCTTTGCAGACCACTTTTTTAACCGGACAGCCAAAATTGATATCAATGATATCTGGATTGGTAGCCTCTACAATGTCCACAGTTTGCAACATACTGTCTAAATTGGCCCCAAAAACCTGTATGCCCACCGGTCGTTCTTTCTCATAAATATCTAATTTCATCACACTTTTAGCAGCATCTCTGATAAGGCCTTCGCTGGAGATAAATTCCGTATAGACCACATCTGCACCTTGTTCTTTACACAAAGCACGAAACGGAGGATCGCTTACGTCCTCCATGGGAGCAAGGAGTAAAGGAAAATCCGGAAGTTCTATGTCTGCTATTTTTACTATACCTTTTAAATTTAGGAGGTTTCGAGGCCTTTTAGGTGTAGGCAAAATTACAATTTTTATTTTTTCTCGTTGTTTAAATTAAGTATAGCCGTAGCTATAGTTTATTTTTACAACGAAATATAGCATAAAAAGGCACATTTTATTGAGTAATTTTAAGGTGGAAATGGTATTATATCAGGGAAGTGTAAAATGTGCTTGTTTGGTATGAAAACTGTACCAAAAAATTTTGTTTGTATCGTCTTTATGGTTGTTGTAAGCCTCTTATCTATCTGTAAATAAGGTAAATAAAACTCCCAAAGCCCTGGTCTCTGTTAAAACGTTATTTCTTTTTCAATATCTTCGCCATCTCGTTTTACTTTTACTGTAGTAGTTTGCCCTTTTTCAAAACTCGATAATGCCTTCATATAACTCATCATATCCTCAACAGGTTTATCGCCTAACTGAATTACTATATCACCTTTTTTAAGCCCGGCTTTTTGGGCAGGCTTATCTTCGCTTATACCGTCTATACGCATGCCTTTACCGTCATAGAGATAATCGGGCATTACACCCAGAGTAACCTTAAAACGTGGTACTTCTTCACTTTCGTTTTTGGTTTTTCTAAAGGCTAATTTGCCATCATTGTCCAAATCTGTAATAATATTAAAAATATAATTAGAAATTGCTTCCATCCCTTTGTAGTTTAAGCGGTCAAAATCATCACTGGGACGGTGATAATCTTCGTGCTGTCCGGTAAAAAAGTGGAGTACCGGTATATCATTTAAGTAAAATGAGGTATGATCAGAAGGGCCTACACCAGACTCTTTAACTATCAGTTTAAAGCCGTTATTATACGCATGGAGCATCTGATTAAAAATAGGGGAAGTGCCTACGCCATATACGGCCAATGTATTGTCTTCTTTTAATCGGCCTACCATATCCAGATTTACCATATAGTTTACCGAATCCAGATTTATGGTAGCATTTTTTACAAAATAATTAGAGCCCAATAAGCCTATTTCTTCTCCGGAAAATGATATAAACAAATAGTTGTTAGCCGTATTTTTACCCATAAGTTTTTTGGCTAAATCTAACATTACAGCTACACCGCTGGCATTGTCATCAGCACCATTGTGAATTAACTTTTCTTTTCCTCTGTACAAGGAATTTTCACCCCCGTAACCCAAGTGGTCATAATGTGCTCCTATAATAATGGTCTGCGGGGCGTTATTATCTATATAACCCATAATATTCCGGCTGGTAATGGTGGTATTAGCAGTGGAGTCAGTATATTTTGCTGTACCATGAGGATTCGTTTTTGGGGTAAAACTAAAATTTTGAAAATAGCCATTCTTGCCTTTTGGGCTTAAGCCTATGGCTTTAAACCTTTTGGCAATGTATTCCGCAGCTATTTTCTCGCCCTCAGAACCTGTTGCCCTGCCTTCCAGTTTGTCATCGGCAAGGAAAGCAACATCTTTATAGATTTGACTATCAGCCTGAGCAATATTTTTACCAAAACTTATTAAAACAAAAAAGGTGAGGATTAATGTTCGATTTATCATATTAGTGTTATTTTTGGTAAAAATACTAATTTATACAATGGCCAGATATATATTTACAATTTTACTTTTAATAGTTGTTTTGTTTTCTTGTAAAACACAACAAAATACTGTTGAAAAATCAGAAAAACAAACCGTAAAAAAAGAACCGGTATTTGTAGATGTAACCGGTAAATCACTGGTATATCCCAAGGAGAAAAATTTTAAATCGTTGAGGCAACTTACTTTTGGTGGAGACAATGCGGAAGCCTACTGGAGTTTTGACGATAAGCAAATTGTCTTTCAGTCTAATAATAAAAACTGGGGCGTTCAGTGCGATCAGATGTTTTTGATGAATGCCGATGAAACATTAGACAGTTTAATTAGCCCGCCTATGCTTAGTACTGGTTTGGGCAGAACCACTTGTTCCTATTTTTTGCCGGATAATAAACACATTATTTATGCCTCTACACATTTGGGAGGCAAAGAATGTCCTGAAGCTCCGCTGCGAAAAGAAGGCAAGTATGTCTGGCCTATTTACGATACCTACGATATTTTTGTAGCAGATTTAGAAGGCAATATTGTAAAGCAACTCACCCATGAAAAAGGCTACGATGCTGAAGCCACCGTTTCGCCAAAAGGGGATAAAATTGTCTTTACCTCAGACCGCAGTGGCGATTTGGAACTCTATACCATGAATATAGACGGAACAAATGTAAAACAAATAACAAATGAATTGGGTTACGATGGCGGAGCTTTCTTTTCGCCCGATGGCACTAAACTTATTTTCAGGAGTTCTCGCCCCAAAACAGCGGAAGAAATTAAAGAATACAAAGATTTGTTAGCAGAAGGATTGGTTATGCCCACAGAGATGGAGTTGTACATCTGTAATGCTGATGGTTCGGAATTACGACAGTTAACCTTTTTGGGGAATGCCAACTGGAGTCCGTTTTTTCATCCCTCAGGAGAGAAAATTCTGTTTTCCTCAAATTTTGAAGCTGAACGTGGATTTCCGTTTGATCTTTACATGATAGACATAGACGGAAAAAATCTTACCCGAGTTACCTATGGAGAAACTTTTAATGCTTTCCCCGTATTTTCTAATGACGGTAAAAAATTGATTTTCTCTTCTAATAGGAACAATGGCGGCGGCAGGGATACCAATTTGTTTATCGCAGAGTGGGTAGATTAGGTTTAGATTTGCCGGTGGTTGTACAGGGATGAGATATAAGTACGGATTTTATGTATTAAAATGCTGAATATTATAAATTTATATCTTTATATGCCGTGCTGTGGATGAATGAAGGTGCGAAGTAAAGGCTTACTTGTCAACATTATTTGTAAGGCTTCAACTATTAAACAAATAGCTTTTATAATTTAAAAATCACCCCAATGAATCCCATAGACATCATTCTTGCAGTTCTCCTACTCTTTGGGTTGGTGCGTGGTTTTATAAAAGGTTTTTTTGTAGAAGTGTTAAATATGTTGAAATCACTGCTTTTGCTGCAACTTTTTTAATGGTTGTAATTTTATTGTTTCTTTTGGGTAGAATACTCACTAAACTGGCTGATGCTGCTGCATTGGGTATTTTGAACAAACTTTTGGGAGCCGTATTTGGAACTTTGAAAATAGGCCTTATCCTTAGTGTTATTTTAATTATTTTTGATAATATAAATAACACGCTTCCCTTTATTTACGATGAAAGAAAGGATTCGGCCATACTCTATAAACCGGTAAAAAGCTTGGTTCCTATGATATTTCCAAAAATTTTTAAAGATAGTACAGGTGGAGGTGAGCCTAATAACAATCCATTAGAATAAGCCCTTTGTTTTGATAATGGCTCAGCGGTTTTTTAAAGTACCGTTTGCAAATTGTATCTAAGGTTTTAGTAACGTCTTTTTGCATCACAATAGACCCACAAATCATAATTACGCCTTTATCTCTGATTGTTCTGGCAATTTTTTTACTGTCTCTTTGCAATAGATGCTGCACATATATTTTTTCTTTCTGTTCTTGCGACAATGCCAGATGAAGCGATTGTAAATTACCATTTTTTAACTGGGCTGCTATCTCTTTGCTGTATAATTTAAAAGAATTTTGGGTGCTACCGCCCCAGTAGAGATGTAATGCTTTTTCTTTATTATTATGCCGTATCATACCCAGATACGGTCCAATGCCTGTTCCGGTAGCAATTAAAACGGCAGATTTAGCTTTTTTTGGCAATCGGAAGGCTTTGTTTTTTACGATACCACAATTAATTTTTTCACCTACATCCAAACTATTTAGCCGGTTTGAAATAAAACCCTTATCGTGCAGTTTTACACTGATTGCCAGTTCCTGTTCATCCCATTTTCCGATGGAATACAGTCTTTCCCTGTTGTCTTTTTCACTAACAACAGACAATAAATCCCCTGAGTTAAATCTAATTTTATCAACGGCTTTCATTTGCATTAAAAATGTAGCATCAGGTTGATTTTCTGCTTTTGTGTTTTCGGTTATTTCAAAAGTATAGGTTTTTTGTTTTTTCTTTGCGATAATAGCATTGGGCAACCTTATGTTTAAGTTTTCCTTAGAACTCCATTGCAACAGCCATTGGTTAAAGGACTCCAAAGACTGATTGTTCACAGTAAAAACATCGCTTATTGAGTGGGCATTGGAAGACTTTTGTAATAAATTATCCACTTCATAGGCAAATTTGCAAAAATCAGGATAAGCATGGGAGCCAAAACCTACTACGGAATAGTCAAAAGATTTTTCTTGAGGGTATTTGGACAATAAAGTATTAAACTTATCAGCATTAGCAGGTGGTTCACCTTTGCCATAGGTGGCTGTCATTACCACCAAATGTTTTATATTTTGATAGATTTTGTAACTGTTTAACTCCGCTAAGTAGGATTTTTTACCCAATCGTATCAATTCGGAATGTAACGCATTAGCAAAATAAAATGTACTTCCGGTTTCTGATCCTATGAGAATAACATATTCACATTCATCCTTTTTATACCTGTTTTTTATTCTGGATTTTCTACGTTGTAAAGCAATGCTAAATCCGGAATACATAAAAAACAAAATGCCTAAACCGGCTAGTAATAGCACAATGCTCCACAAGATGCTCGATTGTCCGGTGTGAAAAATATGACTGTAGTACGATAGTACTGCCGAAAACGGATATTTTACTTCACTCACCATTTTACCGTTAAACTGGTTGATTAACAGTTCTTTGTCTTTTAATTGTAATAAATAATAACTATCTGGAAATTCCGCAAAAGGAAATTCTATTTTTTTGACTTGCGATAATTTGGTGTTTTTAAAAATTCTGAATTCGTCTGGTTTTAAGACTGGTTCTTCTTCAAAAACCGTGTCTTCCTGATGAGTAATTTTAAATGAAGGAATAATAGAGAACTGTTCTAAGGACAGATGTACGCCACTAATTGTAATAATGAGAATGGGAATGAGTAACCACCTGCCAAAAACGCTATGATAGTAAGGATTAAATTTTTCTTTGACTATAGGTTTAAAAAAACTTTGTACGCCACCTTGCTTTTTCAAGATGAGAAAAATTCCGGTAATGCTTATTAAACACAATAAAAAAGAGGCTAAACCAATAAAAAAACGCCCCAGCCCCTTTAAAAACAGAGAACGGTGTAATGTAGTGGCAAACCGAAATATTGCCGGGGTTTCTTCCGGTGAGCCCAGATTTTCGCCGGTTTGTGGGTTGATATAGAAGATTTGATTATTACCCTCAATATCCATTACTGATGCCTTTACCCAATCGTTTTTGTCAATTTCCACGGAAATGGTTTCAGGATATTTATCACGAAGCCCTGTGGTTGAGTACGGTTAACAATGGGTTCAAACGCCAAGACTATTCCGGTTAGTGTAGCCAGTAAGATAAAAATACCGGAAGCAACCGCTAAAGTAAGATGACTGTATCGCCAAATGGAAATAGTCATAGTTTTGTTTTATTTCGGGTTAAAGGTTTATCCTCCTACGCTAAAGTTCCTGCCTTGTTTGATGCCATAGGCTCCGGCTTACGGCTGTTCGTTTTATAATCATTGAAGTTGCAAGTGAACGTGTTAAAACTATGGCAACCTTGTTCTGCCGTAGCGGTTATACGAAAGCAAAATTATAGAGCAACAATACCGAACACTGAATATTTACTTCTGTGGTAACATCCTGATATATCGGATATATCCGGTACCTTCTATCTTACTTTTTACATTTTCTGAAGTGAGTTCAAAAGTCACATCATCTTGAACGTATTTTTGGTCTTCCACAGCGGTTTCAAAGCGTATTCTATAACCTTTGTCTAGTTTATCATCGTCTATTTTTATTACTTTTATGGTGCGTTCACCGCCACTAATGGTGGCTCCGGTAATGGCATCAATTTTTTCGGTAGAATTTTCGAAATATTTCCACCAAGCGGTTAAATCGTGATACCATTCCTGGTCATCGCCAAGAATATTTAATGTCTCTACATAATTTCCTTGCGGATCTAATAATGAAACTACAATATAAGCTCCTTCTCCATCGTAATTAATCAGTTGTATCATACATTTATAGGGCGTGCTTTTCGGCTTTGGGCTAAAAGCGGCAAAGATTAATAAACTGATTATTGCTGTTATTAATAATTTTGATTTCATAAATTTAATTATAGATTTAACTAAATAATACTTTGATGCATCTCTTTAAAATCTACCCCTAACAATGGTTATGAGCAGAATAACGCTTATTATATTTTTAAAAATTCTATTTTATTTTTGTCCAATAGTTCGTTTTCTAAAGCTAGGTCATATACCGTTTCATCAAAATCCGTAAGAATACCCGGGTCTGCTCCTAAATTTGTTAAATACTTTATAATATCTACAGTATTAGCGGTCATTGCGGCTTTGTGTAAAGGAGTTAAGCCGTCATCATTTTTGGCATTTATATTCAATTTATTATTGGCAATTTTATCCAATAATTTTTTGCTGTCTTTGGTTGCAGCTAAATGATACAGATTGTTGCCGCCGCTTTGAATGTGGCTTAGGTTTAATCCTTTTTTGGTGAGTAATTCCCATTTAGCATTAAAGTCGTCCTCATTGTGTTTGCTATATGAATCAACCAGATAATAGGCGAGGTTATTGCCGTTTTTATCAATAATATTTACATCTGCTCCATTATTAATTAATAATTCTACTACTTCCGGTGAATTTCTGTGTACAGCATTGGCCAGAGCCGTTTTTCCTTCCTTGTTTTGAGCATTTATATCCGCTTTTTTGTCCAAAAAATATTTTATCACCGCTGCATTGTTTCTATTGGCTGCATTTATTAAAGGTGTATTGCCGTCATTATCGGGTTTTGAAATGGCTATCCCTTTTTTAATAAAATAATCAAAAATAGCCAAATCTTTATTCCTGTAAGCTAAATTATGGATAGCATTTACCCCTTTGTTATCAGTAATATTTGCAGAAATTCCGAGGCTTTCCAGATATTTAAAAAATTCCAGATTATTGGTGCTTCGAAAACCGTAGGATGCCACTAACATAGCATTGCTACCATCTTTATTAATGTCCTTATACGGAATACCTGTTTTAATCAACTGGCCGATAATTTCTTTGTTTCCAGAACGGGCAGCATAGTCAACTACATTATGTCCCGCTTTATCAGTACTTTTTAAGTCTAAACCTTGTTTTGTAAAATAATCTAATTCGGTTAAGTTTTTAGCTTGGCCTGCCAAATTGTGCAGGGCATTTGTTCCTTTAGGATTAGTTTCATTTACAGATGCACCATGTTTTATGAGCAGGTCATACAACTCAGTATTGGTTTGTCCGCCAATGGCAGCAAAAAGTAGTAATGTATAGCCTTTGTCATCTGATAAATCGGTTTTTGCTCCTTTTTCAATCAGATATTTCATTATGGGTAGATTTCCTCTGTAAGCTACCCAAAATAGGTAGGTACGGCCGTCATGGGTTTTTTTATTAACGCCATTGCCGTCCAGACTGAGAAGATATTTGATAACGTCATCTGAGGCGTTGCCCAAAATAGCATTAACCGTGGCATCAAATCCGTTGGGGTTTAGTGCTGTGGGGTCATTATTGGCTTCAATTTTTTCTTTAACTGCTTTCATGGTTACAGAAGGATTCCAAAAATCCCTGTCCCAAAAAATATTTGAATTTTGGGCAAAAATGAAACCTGTAAAAAGTAATAATATAAATG